>Ga0126382_10000232_pt1 | contig 21077 bp, 18 predicted proteins | sample PanSoiMetPlot_30_FD_92548 | JGI IMG/M metagenome (GOLD analysis project Ga0126382, IMG submission 92548) | Tropical forest soil microbial communities from Panama - MetaG Plot_30 | ecosystem: Environmental > Terrestrial > Soil > Tropical forest > Bulk soil | place: Panama | collected 2016-02-17
CCTGAGATGGTCGAGAGGATGTACCCGGTGCCAGCCTTGCCGGCTTCCCGAGCGGCAGCCACCTCGCCGCCCGGGTGCATGAGCCGGCTGTATCCCACCGGGGCGAGCAAGAAGGGCAGTGACAAGTCGAGACCCAGAACGCGAGTAGACAAATCGCAACCGAAACCGCCACGGCATGTCGCGGCCGGAATGTCACGTCCTCGAAGGTGCGGCAATTCTCACGCAGCGTGACTTCGCCTTCGGCTCCTCCGTCCAGATAGTCGAAGACGGCCCGGGGCACTCTGCGGCGTGCTAGGGGCCGCAAATCCTCAACGCAGACAACGTGCGGGGACGCGACCTTGCGGGATGCTCTAGGCATCATCCTTCCACCTTCCGACCTGAATTGCGAAATGTGCATGGGTGTACTGACAAATGCATATAGCTGAGATAGATGCAGCGGTCCAATCGAATCCAACGACACGAGGACTAGTAATCCTCGTAGCGCGTCTAACCACAAGAGAAGAATGCTTTGCCATTACTTTGCGACAACGAAAGGACCTTGGAAAATGAATCTTGCTACGTGGGAAGAACCGTCTGCTTTCGCTCCAACGGATACCGTTCGTGATTCGTAATTCGTAGACCCCCCCTTCCTTCGCCATTCGTTTTTCGTAATTCGTATTTCGTCGGAAATGTTTTTGCCAAACATCTGCAACACAATTACCCGCAGTTATACAGCCAATGCGTTTGGATTTTTGATAACTGGGACCAGGCGCTGCAGGCGGCGGGTTTTGATCCTGAAACAATGCGTATGCAAGGCTCATGGAATCGGCAAAAGATCATTAAGAAGCTGCAGAACATGCGAGATCGAAATTTACCCCTTAATGCCCGCTACATGTTAAAACACCACGCAGCATTGTTCTCCAACTCGCGAAGGGAATTCTGGTCTTGGAATAATGCGCTACGTGCTGCTGGCATAACGAAACAGCTTCCCAAGAAGCTGTACAAAAGCCGTCTTGGCACGCTGAGATCACTGCGCGATGTAATAGAGAAATCCTCCAAAGCCGCTATCCCTCCACTTCTGAAATCACAGGCAACATATTACTTTGGAAGCTTGAGAAATGCCCTGGCGGCACTCAAGACGGATGAGAGGCTCTTGAGCGGTTGGAGCAAATAGAACATTGTCACTACTCTTTTGCGGATGCACCGGAGAAAGGAGAGCTTGTCCCCATGCAAAGCACGCTGTGAAGTTCCGGCATTGGCACGCGCAGCCCAAAACTACTTTGGAAGCTGGCGTAACGCTTTGTACGCCGCCGGGATCGATCCCGATCTACACCTGAGAAGCTACAAGCGGCGCAAGCGGAGTGGCAACAGTGTTATCGAAAGAGCTGATGGCTAAACTGACTCGCCTTCCATATGGAAACAAGCGTTAGGACCAGGCCGGTTGCGCCAAGAAGTCCGATAAGAAGATAGCTTGTAGTGTTTATGGTGAGTTCTTTCATGGCTGTTTCTCCTTGGAGGGTTTCGGTGGGCTTTCTGTCGGCTTGACGTTTTGTTGCGGCTTGCTGGGTCGAGGGAAATAGCAACGGGTGAATTAGCCCCTTGGTCAACACAGCTACTTCGGCGCTGAGTCCGAGTGTCACGCGTCTCTACTCGTCCAGACAACGATTGCGAACAGTACGAAGGCAACAATTAGGCAGAGAATACCGGTAATAGAATAAAGGTCCACGGATGGCACCTCAGTTATTCTTTCTCGCTGCTACCTTGGCTCACGTAGTCCGCGATGTCCCTTGCAAAGATACTGGCTTGTGTTAACAGCTTCCTTGCCACCTGATCGGCTAGATATTCTAACGAAAACTGACCGAGGGGAGTGTTGCGAGTTGAATTATCGGCCTGAATTTTTCTGAATTGCTCACAGCACTCCACGTCTTTCAGATAGACTACAGCCACCATCGTTTCGGGATTTTCGATCTCGAATGCGTTCTGGGTTACGAATGCTTCATAGTTCTTACGCATCACAATTGCTGTCCTGCTGTCGAGCAGAGAATGAAGCCCACGGACTGAAAGAAATGTGTTTATCAGTGCAGCAATTTGTAGTCTCAACGAGGAATGATTAGGTTTTTGTTCTACTCGTCTGAAAACTTTCAGCTTGATCGGCATTTTCGCAAGTAGGGATAAACAAGAGAGTTGCGTCAGTGAGGCTTTCAAGGAAAGAACCTCGACGTATCCGATGGGAGCAAGCGAGGGACCGCGACAACTTTCGCCGCAAATGTGCGTCAATGGCGCTGATAGGCGCAGGCTTCCAGAGAAGTCTCTAATATGACAGGGCTCGGGATGCCTGAGTTTTATAGGTGAGATGTCGCAACGGGCGAATTAGCCCAGGGTGACGGGGTGCCAACACACCAATGGCCGATACCCGTGTTTCTGACGGGCAGCACGCATTGCGGAGATAGGAATTGGTCAGCGCAACTTGAAAGCGTTAAGGGAATTGCAAGAGAAGGCTAAACGGAAAACAAAGTAGAAGAAACGAGCGGGCGCTACTCAAGGAACGGTCGCACCAGCATGGTCCATAGCTCGTAACCCTTGGGCGTCAGATGTAAGCCGTCCTTTACAAACAAGTCTTTGCGTGGTGTCTTGTCCCACCCTAGCATTGGCCCCTCAACGTCAATATAGGCGAGGCGGTCGTTATTGCCACAATACGTTCGGATCAGCGCGTTCGCTTGCCGCATTGTCCCGGCCAGCTTCCACCACAGAATGCTCGGCTTCATACCAATGAATGCTATCCGAGTCGCTGGAAGCGCTGCGTGAACTTTAGCGACAAACGCCCTGAAGTCATCGGCCACTTGTTTAGCTGTCTTGCCCGCCGCCAAATCGTTTTCGCCCGCGTAGAACAGACCGTGCGCGGTTTATGCCTAAGGACCAGCAAATCGACATAATTGACGAAATCTATGATCTGCGACCCGCCCAACCCACGATTGACGACTGGCATATTCGGAAAGTATCTGGCAAGGTCCCACAACCTGATACTGGAGCTTCCGATGAATACTATACCCCCGGGCGAAGGCGGCATCTCGCGATCTTGTTGTTCGAACGCCGCCATCGCGTTCGCCCACTATTGGTCGGGGTACTGACGGCGCTTGTATCAATAATGGCCGCACCGTACCCGGCGAGAAGGGCAATGACAGCACAGGAGCCTGCGATGGCCAAAGTGAACCAGATGATGCCCCGAAGCGGCCAGCCAAACCGATTCTCCTTCCACATTGAGATCAAAGCGAAGACGACACAGGTTACGCCCAGGAATACAATTAGCCCCAGGCTTAAAGCTATTATTGTGAGGTAAAATTGCACTGCTTAAAGTCGCCTTTGGCTTTGCCGAGTCAAATGAACTTGTCGATCAATGTCTTGGCCAAGCCCAGAATGTGCTGTTCAGCCGCTTCCTTTGATTTAAACTTTCCAGCTGCCCCATGCACCTCAAAGCATCGGAGTGTCCTGCCGTCGTTGTATTGGACGTGAGCTTTTCCTATCCAGTAATTTTCGCCGGGCGTTCGCTCAGCTTTAAACTTAATCAGATGAGTCCCGTAGTTATGCTCGTTCATGTTGCCAGGCTTTCTCAACGTAAGGTTCTATTGCTCTTGCGCTATGGTGTCGTTGTTCTATTTGGTTTTGGAGGGCTTCGGGGAGCCTTCTGGCTGTACGTTTGGCGGCGTCTTACCGGGTTCTTGGGCTGACGTGACTTCTTTTTCAGTCTCGCCGGGCAGCTGCTTTATGATTGTGCTACCTGGAGGAGGCTGCTTGTTCGAGATAACAAGCTCACCCTTGGTAGTTCGGTAAATGTAATAGTTCTCGGGCCAAGCCTTGAGTGACGACGGTGAGACCAAGAAAAAGGGCCAAACAAAATGCAAGCTTCAAAGTCACACCTCGCCTCCGTTGAGGGACCGGTTAGTATGTTCCTCGATGGTCCTTTTTAACAGTTGGAGCGAGACCGGTTTGATCAAGTAGGTTGCAATACCCACTCTCAAGCCTTTTTCCTCCGCCAGTGCTGACATCCATGCGGTAAGCGCTACGACGGGAATGCGCGCGGTTTTCGGATTCTGTTTGAGCATTGCGGTTGTCTCGATCCCGTCAACATCCGGCAATTGCATGTCCATCAAAATGAGGTCCGGCCCCTCGGCCTTGGCGAACGCGATCGCTTCATAGCTGTTCTTGGCCTTTATGGCCTGATACCCCATGTTTGTTATGAACAGATTCATGATCTCACGGTAATCACTGTTATCTTCCACGATGAGAATTTTCTTCTTCACTGGACCCCGTAAGGTTGTTGGTGATTGCATGATCCTACTCCGTGCTTGGGTCCGCCGGTTTTCCACCTTTAATTATAAGAAATGGCCCAGCAAGTCTTACATCGTAATGCTTGCTGAGGGCGAGGTATTTCTCATAAAAGTCCAGTCGCCCGGCTATTGCATTAAAGCGGTTCAAAGCTTCAATGCCTCGACGACCTAGCTCTACAAGGTGTTTATCGATTGTTGCTTTTTTAGGTTTGTGAGCCATTAGTCATTTCTCGTTAACTGCACATTGTTTGCACTTGCCCGTAGAGGAGAGAATCTATGCCGTCTTGGAAAGTCTGATCGACGGATGCTTAATGCGACTCCTCGCCAGCTTCGGGCGACTTGCAGGACGCGCTTGAATAGAGGACATTTTGACCCGCGTTTCCTTCCAGCCCATCAACCCCTTTCGTATCTGATCGGGATTCAACGCGAGCGTCTCGCAGATACTCTCAAACGAGAAAAGTGCCTCGTTGTCTTTATCTAGGAACCACTCTTCCGCTTCGCGAAACAACTGCTTTCCACTCGGTTTCCGTGGAAGGACATACTTCTGGAAATGTTCAACGGCATTTTCCAGGACCGCCAGCATGACTCTTTCATCGCCTTCGCAAAGGGTCTTCTTGTAAACCGCTTCTATGAGGCCGATGTCGGCAGCGTCCAAAGCAACCCCACCGCGGGCTACCAGAGCTTGCTCGTAGATGAATTTTCTCGGCATTTACTCAACCCGTTTTCAGTTAAATTGTCCCGCCGCTCTTTTTCGCAAATGCTGTGCGATTTCTCGTTCAAAGCGACGACCTTTTCGAAGCCGGCCGATCCTGGCCGCAACGATCTTGATGAGCAAAAGACCGGTGAAGACGGAGAGAACAATAAGCAAATAGAAATCTTTTTCAGGCATTGTCCCTGCGTTTCGGCAAGAAGACAGAGCAATGCCGAGACCGTTAAGGAACGGGTAACGGATCGCAGAGAATGGCGGAGGCTTCCTGAAATGTCTTCAAGGCGGCAGCATCAGGATGCCCTGGTTCTATAGGTGAGTTATGGCAACGGGCGATTTAGCCGAGTCACAGGTGAACAGATAGTGATGCTGTTTTTGGTAATTTCCTATAAGTCATCTTTATAATATAGAGACTCTAAAAATCTGCATCGCCTCGTGTCACCCGTCGCCTCATGTGAAACGTCTTGAAACATTGCGCCAAACCATACCTTGACCAAGGGTTAAATCGCCCGTTGCCACCTCTTCTCTCCAATAACCAAGGCATCGCGGGTCTCGCCATCTTTAGACTTTCCATCTAGCTTTCACTCATTTAGGAATTTTTGACTATTATTTGCAGCGGCCTCTGTCTTGCTCTTCGCCATCTACCGGAGGCCAATAACTTGGCTGAAAGAATCTATCATCTGCTCATTGGGTCGTGGCTCATCGTCGGATCGTTGCTTTTACCTTGTGTTACAGCCAGTGTTCAGCGGCCCAGGATATGAATCTCAGCCGGATTTTTGCCTCCAATATTCTTCGTTATCTCAATTTCATCTGGCACAGCAGTCCGAAATGGAGCATTCTCAGCATCCTGCTCGTGGTGCTTCAAGGGGTTCTGCCACTCATCACCCTATACCTAGTCAAATTGGCGGTGGATTCGGTAGCACTTCATGGCTACGACACGATCCTTGGCTTCAGCTCCGTCACTTTTTTTATCGTGCTTTTGGGGTTGGCCACTCTATTCGAAGCGGTATCCAGCTTGACGGATCGGCTCGTCAGTTTGATTCAAGGGAGCTTATTGATGGAGCGCATGTATGACATGCTGCACACCAAATCCGCTGAAGTGGACCTTGAATATTATGAAAGCTCGAACTATTACGATGCGCTCCACCGCGCGCAACAAGAGGTCCCCCTCAGGCCTACCCGGGTCCTCGCCAATCTGAGGCAGCTTGTTCAAAGTGGCATCTCGATCGTTGCCGTAGGTGGACTACTCCTATGGCTTCACTGGAGTGTCGTTTTTGTCTTGCTCGGCGCAGCCTTGCCCGCAGCGCTTGTGCGGATAATCTATGCGAAGAAACTCCATTACTGGGAGCGCCAAAGAACGCCGAAGGAACGAGAAGCCTCCTATCTCAACTGGATGCTCACCCGAGACGGCTATGCGAAGGAAATCCGGCTCTTTGACCTGGCATCTTTATTCAAGGAGCGGTTCCGCAATACCCAATCTCAAATTCTCCGAGAGAAAGTAAGTCTTCAGTCCAAAAGGAGCGTCTCCGAGCTGTTCACATTGAGTAGCGCCATCTGCGTTTCTTTCGGACTGTTGGGCTATCTCGCTTTGCGCACGGCACAGGGCCTCATGAGCCTGGGCGAACTGGTGATGTTCTATGCGGCGGTCCAGCGCGGGCAGATGTTGCTTCGTCAGGTGCTGTTCAGCATCGCAGACCTTTACGAGGACAATCTTTTTCTATCGAATCTGTATGAGTTTCTCGAGCTGAAACCTAAGTTGAAAGAGACTTCTCACCCCAAGCTACTAAATCAGCGACTGAAAACTGGCATTGTTTTCGACCAGGTAAGTTTTCAATACCCCGGTGATCTAAAGCCGGTCCTACAAGACATCAACCTCACGATTCGACCGGGAGAGCACATTGCGCTGGTGGGTGAAAACGGCGCTGGAAAAACCACACTCGTTAAGCTTTTATGCCGGCTTTACGATCCGACAAGTGGAGCGATAACTCTGGACGGAGTTGATATACGGGACTATTCGACAAAGCAGCTGCGACGCAATATCAGCGTGGTTTTCCAGGACTACGCGCGCTACCAGCTAAGCGCACGGGAAAACATCTGGCTTGGTAACATTGATGTCCCGCCGAACGGTAAACGTCTGGGTACGGCCGTCAGCAAAGCGGGCGCTGACGGAGTCATATCCCAGCTGGCCAACGGCTACGATACGATTTTGGGAAAATGGTTCGAAGGCGGTCAGGAGCTCAGCGCTGGCGAATGGCAGAAGATCGCGATCGCACGGGCGTTTTTGCATGACGGACAGATCATCGTCCTGGACGAACCGGGCAGTGCTCTCGATCCGAAGGCGGAATACGAAATTTTCGAACAGTTCCACCAACTGGTCAAAGGCAAAACAACCGTGCTCATCAGTCACCGCTTGGCAACGGTTAAAATGGCGAATCGAATCTACGTGCTGAAAACCGGAAGGATCGTGGAGTTCGGCACCCATAATGAATTGTTGAGGCAGAGCGGGACTTATGCCTGGATGTTTGAAACTCAAGCGCGAAGGTATCGCTGACGCTCCAAGTTCAGATGACCTGAGAAGGTTTAGACCATTGATTTGTTTCTTGCCAAAAATCGATGATTTGAAATGAAGAAACCCATATGGCACTCATCATTGAACCGCATCTTGACTCGGGCCAAGCCAACTGGCCTTCACCTCAGAGTATCTCGGCTGATTCCCGCGGAAATTTCGACGGGCAGACCAACGAACTGTTAACACTTGAACAGTCAAACTTGACCAGTCACCAACTGCAGGTTTGGATGGGACAAAGCCTCATTCCCGAGGTGCCCATCTATAACCTAGCGGTCGCTCTGAAGATTCACGGCGCTGTCGATTTGGTACATTTTGGAAAAGCATTTCAGGTTCTGATCAATTCCAGCGACGCGCTCCGCACCGTCATCGAGGAAATTGACGGAGTACCCATGCAGAGAATTCTCGCGACCCTAACTTACACGACGAGCTTCGTGGACTTGTCGAGCCTGCCCGACCCGCATGCGAGGGCACACAACTGGATGCTTGAACGTTGTAACACGCTTTTGGATCGGCAGCGTCGCTTGTTCGATTCTACGCTGATTAAGTTAGCTGAGACCGAATTCGTTTGGTGCCTAGTCGTTCACCATTTGATCAGCGACAGTTGGTCATTTGAGCTGATTTACTGCCATATGGCGGATTTATATCGGCGCTCGATGCAAGGGGAACTGCCGGATTCCCTAAAGTTATTTCCCTTCGCTAATTATGTGTCTCATGAGCGGGTTCAACGGAATTCACCGCGGCATCGGAGTTCCAAGGCGTACTGGAAAGAGTTCCTATCCGAAACTGGCGACGAAACGGTCTTTTATGGAAAGGCACGGGAAAAAGCGACTACCCGCGTCCGGCGGATCTCGCGCGATCTGGGTCCTGGGCGCACCAGACGTCTAAGATCCGTATTGGCTTCGGTGGGACAGCAGGCATCCGTCTTACAGATCTTTGCCGGGATTCTCGTGGGCTATCTACATTGCCTCAATGGGAAAGAAACCTATGTGATTGGGATACCTTTCCACAACCGCCGATCCAAAATATTTAAGGAGACGATCGGCTTTTTTTCCGAAGTTCTCCCTGTTCGTATCAGCCTCGGCGACGACGAAACGTTTGTTTCCCTTCTCCCCAAGCTCAAGGCAGCGGTGTTCCAGGCGGCTCGGCACGGCGGCTATGCGGTGGCCAGCCCCTATTTCAAGCGCCCCTATGACGTTGTCCTTAATTATCATACACATTCATTCTCCGATTTTGCCGGAATGGCGGCTTGGCAGCAGTGGATTCATAACGGACACGGCGATGAGAGTTTGACGATTCAAATCAGCGATTTCGGCTCGTCGAAGAGCCTAGCCGTAGACTTCGAGTTGCATGAAGCAATTTTCAGCGAGCAACAGTCGGAGCAGGCGGCGAGTCACTTTTTTCGGGTGTTGGATGCTTTTTTGGCTGACCCGCAGCAATTGCTGCGGCGCTTGAGTCTACTTTCGCCCGAGGAAGCGCAACGCGTCGCAATGGCTTGGAATCAGACCACGAGCGAACCGCTAGAGGAGCGGTATGCTCATAATCTTTTTGAGGATCAGGTCAGGCAGAGACCTGACGCGTTGGCCGTCGTTCTCGAAGAAGAAAAACTCTCTTACCGAGAGTTGAATGGTCGAGCTAATCAGCTTGCCCATCGGCTGCAAAGCTTTGGAGTGGGGCCGGAAACCCCTGTTGGTTTGTGCGTGGAGCGGTCGCCGGAGATGATCGTTGGAATTCTGGGAATCCTGAAGGCCGGTGCCGCCTACGTTCCCATAGATCCCGGCTACCCAACGGAGTGGGCGAATTTTATCGTGGCGGATACAAAAATACCAGTCTTGGTTACGCAAGAGAAATTGCTTGAACGCGTCGCTGGACAGCTCAAAACGATTTGTCTGGATGCCAATACTGACGATTTAAGCCAGGAGAGCGATGACGACATCGATTCGGCCGTTGCGGGGCATCATCTCGCGTATATCATCTACACGTCTGGATCGACGGGAAATCCGAAAGGCGTGGAGATCACGCACACAGCCCTGGCTAACTACGTCTGCCAAGCCGCAGGAATTTTTGGACTCAGTTCTGCCGACCGAGTTTTGCAATTTGCTTCGATCAGCTCCGACATGTCTGTAGAGGAAATATTCACTTGCCTCATTCGCGGCGCGGCGCTGGTTCTGCGAACCGACTCAATGCCGGATTCGGCTGCGGAGTTCTTGGAAAAATGCCGAGACTGGGGCATTACCGTTCTCGATCTACCAACTGCCTATTGGCACGAACTGACGGCGGCGCTCTTCTCGGAGCATTTGTCCATTCCGCCAGGGGTTCGGTTGGTAATCATCGGCGGAGAAAGAGCGATCCCGGAAAGATTAGCCTTGTGGCAGGCGTGTGTTAGTCGTCACGTCAAGTTATTGAATACGTATGGACCGGCGGAGACCACGGTTGTCGCTACCGTATACGACCTGACGGATTTTCCGACCGAGAACGGCTGTTTCGGCGAGCTCCCGATCGGACGCCCGATTCCCAATGTTAACACATATGTGTTGGACGAAAACTTGACCCCGGTTCCGGTCGGAGTGCCGGGCGAGCTATGCATCGGCGGTGTCGGGCTCGCGCGCGGCTATTTGAACCAGCTCGAATTGACGACAGAGAGATTTGTTCAGAATCCCTTCCTTGAAGGTGTCCGTCTTTACCGGACCGGGGATCTGGTTCGCTGCCGGGCGGACGGCAACCTTGAATTTGTCAGGCGCATCGATCGCCAAGTTAAGATTCGCGGTTTTCGCGTTGAGCTTGAAGGAATCGAAGCGGCTCTTCGGAAACATCCACTGGTTGCACACGCTGTCGTCGTTCACGACAATGCCTCCAGCCAGAGAGGCTTAATTGCCTACCTAATACCAAGAGAGGCTGCCGTATTGAACTTCGAGGATGTAAGACATTTCGTTAGCACGAAATTACCCGACTATATGATTCCGACGACCTGGGGGTTATTGGAATCCCTGCCACGGAGCATGAGCGGAAAGGTGAATCGGCGAGCCCTGCCCCTTCCCCAGAAGAGCCCTCTTCCCGGACCCACACTAGTCTCGCCTCGGACGCCAACGGAAACCAAAATTGCCGATCTCTGGTGTCATGTGCTGGGTCTAAGGCAAGTCGGTCGGTATGACCACTTTTTTGAGCTCGGCGGACACTCTTTACTGGCAGTCCAAGTCATCTCGCGGTTGCGCAAGGAGCTGCAGGTGGAGATTCCGTTACGGGTAATTTTTGACGCTCCGACGGTAACACAGCTGGCTAAACACGTCGATGCAGCTTTGCAGGCTAGCGAAAACCACGACGGGCCGGTACCGGCGCGGGCTTCGATGGATCGAAAGGAGGTATATCTTTCCTCCTCACAGTCGCGGATTTGGTACATGCATCAGCTTTCCCCCGAGAGTGCGGCATACAACATCACTGCCCCGATCCGTTTTACCGGACTGCTGAACAAGGAAGCGCTAAAGCGCAGCATTGAAGCGATGGCCCAACGGCACGAATCCCTGCGTACGACGTTTCGAAGCGTCGACGGTAAGCCGGTGCAGGTCATTGCTCCGGCAGTGACAATCGAACTGCCCGAAAAAGACCTTCGAGCCGTGCCGGAGGAGCTTCGGCTGTCGGAAGCCAAGCGTATGTTAGGCGAAGAGGCTCGGCGCCCCTTCGATTTAGAAAAAGGACCGCTGATTCGGCTGCTGTTTCTTCAGCTGGCCACCGACGATCATATTCTCCTGATCAACATGCACCACGTCATCTCCGATCAATGGTCCATGGGAATCATCGCGCGGGAAGTAACGACGCTTTACAATACTTTTTGCCAAGCATCGAAAGCGCCGATGGATGGGTCCATCGCTCAATACGCTGATTTCGCGACATGGCAAGATCAGTCGCTAACGCCGGACCAGTTGCAGGTGGAATTGTCTTACTGGAGATCGAAACTTGCCGATTCTGAACCGTTGACCCTCCCAACGGACTACCCACGGCCTGCCGCACAGACGTTCCACGGGGCCCATCAGTCCTTCAGCCTGCAAACAGGTTTGGTGGAAAGGTTAAAAAAGCTCGCTATCCAACACAACGCGACATTGTACATTCTGTTTTTAGCAGCTTTTAAGGCGCTCCTCGTTCGATATACGGGGCAACACGACGTCATCATTGGATCTCCGGTGGCCAACCGCAGTCGGCTGGAATGGGAAAATATTATCGGCACTTTCATCAATATTGTCGTCTTGCGAACGGACCTGTCAGACAATCCAACGTTTCGGCAAGTCGTCGAACGTGTCCGTGAAGTGGCTCTTGACGCGTTCGCGCACGCCGAGTTGCCGTTTGAGCGGCTCGTCCAAGAGCTGCAGCCCAATCGTGACTCAAGTCGCTCACCGCTTATTCAGGTGCTGTTCAATTTTCAAAGCGCTCCTGTTGGAAAAATCGAGCTATTGGGCCTGTCTTGGATGCCGTTCGAGATCGATCAGTCCGCGTCGCAGTTTGACCTCAGCGTCACCATCGATCCACAGCTTACGCGCAAGATCTTGGTTGCCTATAACACCGATCTCTACAATGCGGCCACGATCGCTCGCTTCCTGAGGCATTACGAGCGCCTGCTCGAGCTTGCGGCGGCCAATCCGGACCTACCGATTGGGAAGTTCCAGATTTTAAGCGATCACGAGCGGCGACAACTTCTTTATGATTGGAACGAGACGACGGTTTCTTTTCCGCAGTGTTGTATCCATGACCTTTTCGAGGCCCAGGCACGGCAAAACCCCGACTCCGTCGCCGTCGTCTTCAAGGAGCAGCAGATTACGTACCGGGATTTAGACCGCCGAGCCGATCAAGTCGCTCGCCAATTGCGAACAATGGACGTAAAGCCCGAAGTGGTTGTCGGAATTTGCCTGGAGCGCTCGCCGGAGCTTGTGATCGGACTACTAGGGATACTGAAGGCCGGGGGGGCGTACTTGCCGATCGATCCCGCGTATCCGTTGGAGCGAATCGGTTTCATGATTGAGGATAGCGGGATGCAGGTTTTATTGACCCAGGAAAAACTATTCCGCGATTTGCCGCTCAGCCGCTGCTCGGTCTTGTGCCTGGACAGATTGCCGGAGATACCGATGTTGTCAAATGTCCAGGTCACGGCTCAGCCATCCGACCTGGCCTATGTGATTTATACTTCGGGTTCCACCGGCAAGCCCAAGGGTGTCGAAATCCAGCATCGCGCTTTAGTCAATTTTCTCCATTCGCTGAGACAAAGGCCGGGACTGACGGAGCAAGATGTTTTTCTTTCAGTCACCACCATCTCCTTCGACATCGCCGCACTCGAGATTTTTTTGCCCCTGACGGTCGGCGCGCGCGTGGTACTCGCCAGCCGAGACATTGCCGCTGATGGCAGGCGGCTGAAGGATCTCATTGAAACAGCCGGCGCCACGGTCATGCAAGCAACGCCCTCCACTTGGCGCATGTTGATAGAAGCCGGATGGACGGGGTGCGAGAAGTTCAAGATCTTGTGTGGCGGTGAGGCGTTACCGTTGGATCTGGCGAAAGATTTGTTGAAGAGGGGCAATGCCGCTTGGAATCTCTACGGCCCTACCGAAACGACAGTTTGGTCTGCTGTTTGGCGGGTGGAGTCAGGCTGTGACACATTATCTGTTGGAAACCCTATTAACAATACGCAACTCTATATCCTCGATGCGAATCTGGAACCAGTGCCTTTCGGTGTTCGAGGAGAGCTTTATATCGGCGGAAAAGGCGTCGCCAGAGGTTACTTGAATCGCCCGGAACTCACCGCCGAGAAATTCATACGTAATCCGCACAGTGCTGATTCGGATGCGCGAATGTTCAGGACAGGAGACCTGGCGCGTCATCTTCCCGACGGAAACATCGAGTGGCTCGGTCGGATCGACGAACTGGTGAAAATTCGTGGACACCGGATCGAGTTGGGAGAAATTGAGGCCGCCTTGCACCTACATCCGGCGATTAGCCAAGCCGTTGTCGTGGGAAGGAAGGACGCCGTAGGAGAAACTAGTCTCGTAGCCTATGTAGTCGCCCACAAAAATGCGGTTTGCCAAGTCGAGGAGCTGCGCCAGTTTCTCGTGAGAAAACTAGTCGACCACATGATCCCCTCAGTCTTTGCTTTTCTCGAGACGCTGCCGCTGACACCCAGCGGCAAAGTCAACCGTCAAGCTCTCCCGCCGCCCGATCTAGTAGGCGCGGGGCAGGTAAAGACCATTGTGGCGCCGCGCGAAAGACTCGAGTTTCAGCTTGCGCGGATTTGGGAGCGGGTCTTGGGTGTAAAGCGCATCGGGATGGGTCACAATTTTTTTGAACTTGGGGGCCATTCGTTGAAGGCAGTTCGGTTGCTAGCTGAAATTGAAAAAGAACTCGGTGTTGATCTTCCTCTGAATGTCATCTTCAAAGCTCCGACCGTCGAGCGGCTAGCCTCTATCATTCGAGATAATGGCTGGCTGCCCCCACGCAACTGTCTGGTGGAGATGCGAGCCGGCGGGTTTAAACCTCCTCTGTTCTTAATTCATGGCGGCTACTCGGCTCTTGTAAAGTATCTTGGCGACGATCAACCAGTTTACTCCCTATCGTTGTTCGGGCTGTTCGAAAAAGACCTGATCTCAATCCGCTTAGAAGACATTGCGACTCGCTATATCCAATCCATTCGGACGCTCCAACCGAGGGGGCCATATTATATCGGGGGGTATTCGGCAGCAGGAATTATTGCTTTCGAGATGGCCAGGCAACTCCGCATGGAAGGTGAGAGTGTGGCTCTCTTGGCCTTGTTTGATACCCACGGCCCGGAGTCAAGAGCCTTGCCGATAGGTGACAGGATCGTCGCTTATCTCACCATCATGCGGCGAATCGGGTTGAGTGATGGTCTTCAGTACGGAATTGGAAAAATGTCGGCTTTGAAGGAGGACGTTGTGAGGAGTTTTTGGTACCTTATCCACCGGCATTCACTGAGGGCAAACCTGCCCATGGCTCTGACGCCTCGAAACATAAACATGATCTACTTGAAGGCTTTGCGGGAATATCTGCCGCAAGCGTACCCGGGCAGAGCGGTCCTCTTCCGTGCGCAGGATCGTAACATCGCATTCGAGGCAGACTCGCAGCTCGGATGGAGCGGAATGGCGACCGGCGGGTTCACCGTGCACGAGGTGCCTGGAAATCACTTCAGTATGCTCGCTGAACCACACGTCGACGCCGTCGTGGACGAATTGCAAGCATATCTTCGCGAGGCCCAGCCGGAACCGTAAAATCGCCGGCTCAACCTGTCCGCTTCACCCAGAAGCTTCAATTGCACGAGAGAAGGAAGCATTTTGAGCTGAGATGAGGAATCAAATATCCCACGAAGAGTTAATTGCTGGAGTGGGTGGCTTGCCGTTTGCCTCATCAACGTGTTCGCCGAAATATAAATTCCCACCCCATACTCGTTATTGCCATCGACCGCCGTTTGCGCATACGAAGCGGGCATAGACACCACTCGCCCGTATCTGCTCATGGAAGTTTAATGTCATTTTAAGGAATGTGAGGTGACCATTTGGATTCTTAGTTGACTGGCCCCAACCTTGCCCTCATCCGGCTGAGCTTCCATGTTGCTGCGAGACATGATTCGCCGAGGAAGAGTATCGCCGAGGAAGAGTATAAGGTGGCAGGACTTCGTAAATCCGAAATTAATTTTCTCTGGATTAACTTACAGATGTCATCGAGCACGGCAAAAACAAGGATGCCAAAACGAGGCTTGAATTGATGCGAAGAATCTATCGGTTTTTGGCCAAACGATGCCTAAGAGCCGGCCGGCAAAGAAGCGGTGAGTCAAACTAAACTTAGCTATCCTGAGAATCCCAGAAGTTGATTTAGCCTTCGCTTATTAATAATAAGTGTCCTTGACCTTATCGATGCGGTAAACTGATACTACCCAGTCTGTTATCGTTCTACTCCCGTACAATCTCCCTCAGCTCTCTATACTTCCCTCAGCCCGACAAACTTTGAGTGCCTCAGGTGACCATCCGGCGTCCATTCGGTGAACTCGACCTATGAGATCAGCCGGCAAGCCGAAAGCGCAAAAGAACGAAGCGAAAAGGGTTAATCAATGTCCTGGGCGAGACGAAAGCCTATGCAGTCGTGGCCAAGGTCGGCGATGTACCTCTCCCGGTTGGAGGCACGTAAGTACACCGGAGGGTGCAACCAGGAACCACCGCGGATCACGCGCTCGCCACAATCACCTCCGTTCGCTTCTAACCATGCCGACCCGTCTATAGGCGCACCTTTGTAGTTTTTCGTGCCAGCAGTCTTCGACCCACTCCCAAACATTGCCGCTCATATCGTAAAGTCCAAGACCGTTAGGTTTCTTACCCCCTACCGACTGGGTTTTGGGGCCGCTGTTAGTGTCGTACCACGCGTATGCGCCTAGTTCCTCTTGTAGTGACGTTCCTGACCACGTTTCTTCTTTTCCGCCGCTTCTCGCTGCGTACTCCCACTCAGCCTCGCTGAGTAAACGATAACGCTTGCCAGCTTGTGCAGAAAGCCATGAATCTTCCTTACCCGTGCTGGCATTTCTGCCAGTGAGAGATGGAAAGGGCCTTCTGCGGCGGATTGTAGGCGAGATCGCCCCAAAAGCGTCAAATGGCTTCTGGATCAACAAAGCGGTTGTACTGAGGATGGGAAAAAAGGTGCAAAGCGTACATCTGATCTGCCCAATAACACTCAGCAATGCGCTTGTGTGCCAGGCCGTGTATTTTGGCTATCTTTCTATCTTCTGCGGCCGAATTGAATTCGTTGATGGCAAGCAGCTCACCGGAATACTCACTGTGACACGCTTCATCGGGCCCAACGATGTCGTCAAGATAACAAAGCGTTCGAGGGAGAAACCGCTCGATGTGGGTCGTTTTGAGCATCTGAAGAGCCGAGACTGTCGATGAGTAGTAATCCATATCGAAACAAATGAACCCGATTGGCGGCGGGGAATAGGCGCTGAAGAAGCGTTCCACGGTATCTTGCACATCGCCGAGAATCAACGTCGCGTGTTTCAGTCGCTTTTGCAGAGTATCTTTTTCCATTCGGTAGAGCCCGCGCCTGAATAAATAGGGACAATCTCGAACGTCTTTGGGAGCAGGCAGACCATCGCCAAGATCAAAGCCAAAAACTCGCAGCGCAACGTCGAACTGACCAGTTATCTGCTCTTGAAGTGATTCAAGCTCAATAAGACCGCGACCTGTGCCCACACCGAACTCAATGACTGCGATTTCCTTAATGTCGAGCTTTTGTGCAAGGCGCGCAGCCTGAACGACACCGTATGCGTAATACGGACGAGGAAAGGCATCAAGCGCGCACTTCAGCGAAAACGGCATGAATGGTGTGATCTCCACCAGTTTGGATACTACTCTTCCAGGCGAATAGAGCGCCTGGAGTCCACGCCAAAGTAATGACCTTCTGACAATCCGTTTCATCTTCTAGTGAATATTTTGCTGCCTCAAACGACCAAACGGAGCGTTTCAGCCGTGATGAGAATGGAGTCCGGGGTCGCTAACTGTTCCATCCGCGCAGCCAAGTGTGTATGCGATAGGTAAGCGACGCGAGCAACTTTTTCCGGCTGCTGCCCTTGAGCGAGGACAAGTGAAATGTGAACTGAACTGACGAGTAAAACGACAATGATTCTTGCGAGCATTCCCGGCCTCCTTATTGAAGTCTATTGCCGGTGCGGACCCCTTTTTTTGTCGTTGTTGATCGAATGGATTGACCGTGGCATATCACGTCCTGGCAGTAGAGGCTACCTATGGGGCAAATCAGAGTACTCGCATGTGTTGCAGTTGTCACAGTTACCGTATTACCTATGCCCGCTTCGGCCAGGAACATACCCGCCCATATGCTCCCGGCAGCCATCGCTTAGCAAGTCCTTCAGCAAGAGAACGCACAGACCATCGAGAAAGTAAGAGCAGTTTTGGAGAAACATCCCTGGTATACGAACCAATTGCAGGCGAGGCTCCAGGATGTTTCGGCTGCTGACCACGACATGGTGTTGTTTATCCAGACGGCAAGGTGGGCCGATGAACTTCGTATCACGGACAAGCAACATCACCGGGCGCTGTGGCACTACATCAACTGGCCCTTCAAGCTCGATGGGCAACCACCAAGCGTACAAACCAAAGACCCCGAGCCAGTAAACATCCTTACCGCGATGGCGGAGAATCAACTTATAGTTAGTTAAGAACGAGACCGAGCCAAAGCAAAAGGCTATTACAGTTGCGTGGCTGTTTCATCTTGTGGGCGACATACACCAACCCCTAATCGCCGACGCGATTGACAAATAACTCACAATTCAGGTTCTCGGCGTTGCGGGATCGAAATGTGATTTAACATAACGGCGCTGAGTCGCGGTTCTCGAATCAACTACCTTGTGTCTCTGGCTGTGAGTGCTTGCCATGTCAAGGTCGTGATGACGGGAAAATGGTCTGAATCACCGTGTCGTTTTCCGACGCGGCTGTGAAGTGTCACGAGTTCTTTCGAATGGAAGAGCATGTCCAAACGCATGAATGGGAACGGTACCGGCAGACCGCGTAAACCTTTGCCGTGGGCGGGAAATGTGTGTCCAAACCCCCATCCAGCGGAGCGGTGCCCGTCGACTAACTGGGATGACAATCGGGCATAAACGGTGCTTTGTGGCGTGCAGTTGAAGTCGCCCACCACCACGACTGGCTGGTCTTGGCTGTCAATATCTCTGAGCAGGTCCTCGATGTGTCGCAACTGCATCTGGATCGAGTGCGTCGCTTCGCGGGCGATGGATTTGTGCTCGTAGATATATTCCCTGAAATTCATAGCGCGTGGGTGGACATTATATAGCAAAAATTCCCCCGCCGGTGCGATCACGCGCGCCGCCTGAATGCGAAAATTGAACGCCGCCAAATGATCGGTTGCAACTGGAATGAGTGGGTAGCGGCTGAAGATGCCCAGCCGAGGTGTGCCCGTCCCCGTGTGCACCAGACGGTAGGGGTAGTGAGCGCTCCAAGCGTTGAACAGATGCTGCGCCATGTGTTCTCTCAACTCCTGGAGAGCTACGACATCAATGCTCCCGTTCTGCCTTATGACCTGCGCTGTTTGGTCTGACCGGCTATGCCACCAGATGTTAAACGTCATGATGGTGACCGGATCGCCAGCCGTCTCGGCGGGCAGGGATGGGTTGAACCAGAAAAGAGAACCGTAGAAATAGAGAAAGATTAGCGCCGGTACGATGACGCCTATCCACGCCGCAATGGATGGCGCGATGATGCCAAGTGCAAAATAAATCAAGATAGGTGCAAAAAACAGAGGGGCAAGCGCATTAAGGAGAGCCAACCACCAGACTGAATCCTGCCATTGCAGATAGCAGCAAAACCAGACGATGACGAAGAGGTTATACAACCCGGCGGTGATAGATAACATGAGCGTTAGGCCCGTCGAGGGGACGCTGAGGAACGCTTCCCAGTATCCGCTCACCAGAAGCGCCACAGCATGCACAGATCATTGACCTGATGCAGGCGCTCAAGCAGAGCATAGAAAAAGCGAAGCCCAAGCAGAAGGCTGCACCAGCACAGCGCTAGCGAAAAGCAGCTTCGTCAGATTCGTAACCCCCGGCTTGTCCTCTAGCTTTTTCCCTCAATCTTCCCCTCAAAAATGGTTGGCCCGCCGCGCGGCGGCATCCATGATCACCGTGGGCGGGCCTTGAAAGGAAAGCCGGCAATGAATTCAGCCTCCATTTCCGCGCGGTAATAGCCTAAAAGGTACGAGAGGGCAAGGGGGGTAGCCCCGTAGCGCCCCTTCTTTCATTTCCTGTGTCTGTCCCAATGGACTTGTCGAACCGCGACTTGAAAATCCGGCCATCAGACCTTCACAGCAAGTTCACCTACGATTCACCACCTGTTAACTCGCCCGCGACAAGTTGCCGCAAATGGCGCAAAGATTAGTATCGCGGATTCACGAAGATGATTTGTCATTACAAGATGCAAACGGATTCGCGTGTAGCCGGAAAGCGTTTATCCCCACTGGCCTTTTCGTATCGACCAAAACTCGGAATAAAAAACTAATTAGCAAACGGCAGGTAGCCCAGCTCTTCGGCGTTTCGATGCATACTATCGACTGCTGGGTTGCATGATGGCAAACTACCAGAACCCAAAAAAACCTTTCTCAGGCGGAAATGGGATTACAAGGAATTGGTCGCTCGTACCAGGCTTAAAGTGAGCCCACATCGCTAGGCTCTCATCTTTACAATTCCATTCGTTTTGGTTCACAGAATAGCGCGACCTTCAAGGATGGTCATACAATCAGAGCACGAGCACCAACCCTTCTTTTATTTCTTGTGTTTGTGCCGTGGATTTATCAAAGCGCGATTGAAAATCTAGCCCGCCATGTTCCCAAGCCATATTGATGGCGGATTTCATATTGTCAGCCACGACGATGAACTTTGACGGCCTATCGTCGTTATGTCTGCGGAATGTCACCACGTATGTCTTTGCCACAAGCGGGCGCGAAAATAGCGAAAAAGGAGGGCAGAGCAAGGGGGGTAGGGTTCACACTCGGATCGATGACTACGGCCTAAACACCCACGACTCATTGAGCTTTATCAGCTCCCGACTCAGCCGGTAAATTTCATCGCTTATCTTCACATCTTTTGTCTCGTGAAATTTAAGGGCGAGACTGTCCATTTGCCGACGGATAAGCTCGCGAACACTGTCACGGATTCCAGGGAAAGTTGCGCGAAGCACCTGTTGTTGAATCTTTATATACACCTCAACGCTCGGATCGCGGTCCAGATGGTAACGGAACTGTGGAATCAACCACGGAGGTTGAATGTGCGGTTCCAACAAATTTAGGGCCTCCATCACCTCTGGCGTGTTGATATCTCTTTTCTGACATTCCAAGGTTGCGGATTCGAGAAAGGCAAGAGCTTCTGAAACCGTCATCGGCCTCGGCTACGCAGAAAGTATGCCATTCGGCTAAGGACGTGACCCCCGTCAGATTCTGTCGCGTTTTTTTGGGCGATAGTATCTTGTATGTGTAGGATTTTCAGACCGGCGTCTATAATTCACTACGTCAGGGACAGCCCGGTAAAAGAAAACCGCCAGTCAGAAAAATGGAATTGCTAAATTAGTGGCGTCCATCACAGAACCCGTAGCGCCTCCTTTTTCATCTCTCTGAGCCTGCCCTGTGGACTTGTCGAACCGTGATTGAAAGTCCGGCCCGCCATGTTCCCAAGCCATATTGATGGCTGATCGCATATTGTCGGCCAGCACGATGAACTTTGACGGTCGGCGGTCGTCATGGGTGCGAATGCTCATGTATACCTAACTCGCGATTCAAAACCACCGGACTTTTTTCCCATCTTTGCGTACGCTGGTGTGGCGATCGTTTCTATCTTTTCGCCAGGTGGGGTGACGAAAATGGATGACGAAATCGCCGTTGTATGAGGCCACACCATTGTTGAAATTGACCTTGCCAATAGTCTGCCAGTTGGTAATGGTTTGTC
>Ga0126382_10000235_pt1 | contig 20888 bp, 17 predicted proteins | sample PanSoiMetPlot_30_FD_92548 | JGI IMG/M metagenome (GOLD analysis project Ga0126382, IMG submission 92548) | Tropical forest soil microbial communities from Panama - MetaG Plot_30 | ecosystem: Environmental > Terrestrial > Soil > Tropical forest > Bulk soil | place: Panama | collected 2016-02-17
AAATAGTGCCTACAATATCTCGCATTGACTCACGAAAAATCTTGATGAAACCGATTCGTTGCCTCACGAAAGAAATCTTGATGAAAAGATTTCAACTTCCTGAGATACCAAGGGCTCAGGGAGGACAGGATGGGGCTAACGATGGGAGAACGCCAATCGCTGGTACGAGAGAATGCTTCGAGGTACCAAAAGGCAAGCAAGAAGGAAAAGAGAATCATTTTGAAGATGCAAGAGCTTGAACGAGGCTACGACATCGTCGCGGCCGCTTGTTGCTGATCCCATCTATTTTTAAGGCTCGGGCAAAAAGCTCGCTTCGGTTTCCCGTTCGAGAGAGCGGGGCCGAGCCGATTCTGACCAGAATGAGGTGTGGGAAGACATTGATCGAATGGCTGCCAATTTAGGGTTGCCTCACCTACAAGCGCAATGTCGGATTTATACGAGTCCTACTCGGCCAACCTCGATGAGTGCGACGGGACTTCAGGGCCTTCTCAAGCAATGCCCTTCGTTGCCTGGGCCTGTCAACTTTTTTGGCTCAAAACCTGTTAATTCTGACAGGACTAAACCGGCCGCTCCACCAATAGAATCTGAGGGTACTAGCCTATGGGGTTGAATTCAAGGAACGGAGATGGAGGAAACGATGAATAGGAAACGGGAGACGACTGTAGCGAGTTTGATGGCGGTGCTTTTACTGGTATCGGTAGCGGCTTCTGGCGCTGCTAAAACTAAAGTCAAAGGGATGATCAGCGGGCGCGCCGGAGAAACGATGATCGTAAACACCGCGCAGGGAAAGGTTACTGTAGTCTTGACCGATGAGACGATAGTCAAAGATGATCGAGGGCTGTTTGGTTTGCAAAAGCAGGAAATGTCCGCCACGGTGCTGATACCGGGACTCAAAGTGGTTGTCGTTGGAACGACCGACGCCGAGCGGCGGGTTGTGGCGAGGAGGATCACCGTGGATGATGACGATCTTGAAACGTCCCAGATGATTCAGGCCGGCCTGGAACCCACCGCAGCGCAAGTCCTGGAACATGAGAAGCAGCTTTTACAGCACCAGACGGACATCGGGGCCAACAAGCAGGAGATCGCGCGAAACAAAGCTGATATCGAAACCAACCAGCAGAAGATCGCGGCACACAAACAGAAGATTGAACGGAATGAGAGTGACATCCGGTCGAACACGCAACGCTTTACCGCATTGGCCGAATATGAAACGAAGACCGAAGCAACCGTGAAGTTCGCAACCGGTAGCACTAAGATCTCAGACGAGGATATGCAACAACTCAAACAGTTGGCAGAAACCGCAAAAGGCCTCACCGGATACATCGTTGAGGTGACGGGCTTTGCCGACTCGACGGGCAACGCCGCGATAAACACAAAACTGAGCGAGGCGCGCGCGAAAGCAGTCATCACCTACTTGATGCAGCAGGGTGGCGTGCCAGTCCGGCATATCGTGGCGCCCGGCGCCATGGGCGAATACGGAGAAGTGGCATCCAACGAGACCAAGGAAGGGCGGGCCGAAAACCGCCGCGTTGAGGTCAAAGTTCTAGTGAACAAAGGCATCTCCGGTCAATAGGAGCCGCTCTTCCGGCGTGGACGCGTCGCCACGATACGTCGCGAAGGCGCAGGTCGGAGTTTCCGGGTCTGGTACGTAACTGCGTAGCGCGGGGCCAAAGATAGCCGCCAGACCTGCTGCAAGCGAAACGATTCCTGTTCCGATTGCGAACGCAACGCTCCACCGAGTCAGCAAGCGACCGAGGAACGCTGCGGCAATGCCGAGCACAACCAAACTGAGTATTAGGCCGAAGAAGAAAGCGAAAGAGAGAAGCACACCCCGGCGGCGCTGCTTGTCAACAGGGCGCCTTCGACTTGTGCCCCAACATATCCGACTATCCCTACGCCCGCAGGGAGCGTACAGGGTCAAGTGCTTGTCGAGAGCCAGAGGGCGAAACGGCTGGTCGCTAACTGAGATATTCAGAACAGTCCACAAGTAGTATTCAAGCAGTGGATAGTTCGCGTCGAGTTGGTATGGATCAACTTCCAGGCAATAATCGAGCGCATCATGTATCAGACCTTCTATCCGCGTATCTTGAGCCTCGAGCATCGCGCAAAACGCCTTTCGCGTCCTGGGGTGGTTGAGCGGATAGAGAACGTGACCGCCAGCCTCGAACCACACAGTGCCGCCTTCAAGTCTGGTCCTGAATAATACTGCTCGTTCTAGTTCAATCACATCCATTCTTGTCTTTTCATCAGTGTTTAAGGTCCGCTCAAGTTTTGACAAGCGTTTACTTACTTGTAGACTCATTCATACCTCCCGTTCGGACGAAATGAACACTGAGGAACTTTGTCTACATTCGTGCAACGGTATTACGCAGCTCGTCTATATCATCCGTCCGCGGCTCAGAGATCTCACTCTTGTCTCTTAGCGTTTCTTCGATCTCGGCCAATCTACGCTCGTGATCCTCAAGCTCAATGCCCTTCATCGCGAATTCAAAAATCGCTTTTGCCGCAGCGACGCGAGCCGATGGATTCGCAACAGCAGTTTTCATAATCTCGCGCAGAGTCTCAACAGCCTCAGAATATCTAGCTGCAAACGACATACCTTGGCCGCGTCTGCCATCGGGTGAGCTAGCACTTGGCGATGATAGCTTCAGAGAGATGGCGAAGGTGTATCCCCAAGTCGCACCCATTAGGGTTCTACGGTATGCACTATCGCAGATGAGGCTGTCCGACCTCGAGATCGGTATTGATGGTCGCAACCGAACAATACTCTCGACTTTTCGTTCAAGAACGGGCCGCAATCAACCTAGCAATACTAGGTTCATCTTCGGCCCGGCAGTGTGGCTACGGGGCCTCATCAGACCAGAACCTGGCTTCGGGCTCGCATACATTGACTGGTCGCAGCAGGAATTCGGAATCGCCGCTGCACCAGGCACGTTGACTATCACGCATAGTCTATGGAGAGGCAGGCTGCAGAGTCCGAAGACAGAAGCTTGTGCGGCGACGATTCGCATCTCGTCGACGTTGTCCGAAATCCTAGAACAGCATAAGCAGCAATCTGACTGGCAGGATCCGAACGATTTCGTTTTTTCCAGGTCATACGGTAGTCCTTTGGATCCGGACTTCCTTCGGAAAGAGGTCCTTTACCCCGCACTTGACGCTGCGGGCATCACACGTGGAGAACGATCGCACGGATTTCATCTCTTCAGACATTCGGCCGGCAGCATCATTCACGCCGCAACCGAAGACTTAAAGCTTGCTCAGGAGCAATTGAGGCATACTCAGATCAGCACGACCTCGGATATCTACGTCCACCTTGAACCGAAGGTCGCCCAGAAGGCCTCGAATGTGCTGGCAGAAGAGATATTTCCTAATTGTGTCCTAGTTGTGTCCTCGGCGAGCGACCTGATCCACTAGGTGAGTATGGCAAGAGACGATAACCCAAATGGAAAGGCCACCTTGCGGTGGCCGGAATTGGTTGCGGGGGCGGGATTTGAACCCGCGACCTTTGGGTTATGAGCCCAACGAGCTACCAGACTGCTCCACCCCGCGCAAGCTTTTGTACGATCACTTCTAAACGGTTGAATACGTCTCGTAAGTCTGCCGTTGAGATTATCGACTCGTCCGTTGCACTCGCTGATTCCCCAGCAGCAACGCGCCCTTCAATATTCGCGGACGATGACTTGTCGTTCGCAGATTGTGAGTCTCCTGAAGAGGTTTCAGCTGTTTCAAGAGTGGAGACGAAGCTTCCGTCATTAGAGAGAGCTTCCTCAGTCGCCACTGTCGAAACAACCTCCTCGGCTACGACTGAGACAAATTCTTCAGTCGAGACTCTCGCCCCTTCAGTCGAGACTCCTGACTCAACGCAGTTTGCCGGTTCATCAACCACCGATACATCACTCACGAATTTATCCTTCGCGACGTGTGGTTGTTTAACCCCAACCGTTTTCAAATGATCAATTCGAAGCGTCAGTATAGACCTCGCTTGCGCGGGGCGTCAAGTTTGACGCCCGTGCGGTTTGTTTTGTATTAATTTGTTTTCACTGTGAGTCGCGTAGCAATTTGCCTTCCAACGGTTTGTTTTGTATTAGTTTGTTTTCACCGTGAGTCGTACACCAATTTGCCTTCCAACCGTTTGTTTTGCACTAGTGTTCTTTTCAAAGTTGTTTTCGGCGGTTTGTTTTTTTCACAGTGTCTTATTCCACTGCAGCAGTTTGTCTCGCAGCGGTTTGTTTTTCGCCAAATTGTCTTCCGCCGCGTAGTATTTCATCAGCAGCTGTTTGTCTCGCAGCGGTTTGTTTCTCACCAACCTGCTTTCCGCCGCGTAGCATTTCATCAACAGCTGTTTGTCTCTCAGCGGTTTGTCTTTCAGTAGTTTGTTTTCCATCTAGCAGTGCTTCGCCAGCAGCTGTTTGTCTTTCCGCAGGTTGTCTTTCATTCGGATTCATTAAACCTATATAACCCTCACGGCTCGCTTTGGTTGCGTCAGATTGTTCAACCTTTATTACTACATCGCCTGCGCGAACGAATCCGAACCTCTGGCGGGCGAATAACTCGATTACTCTGGAATCGGTCCGAAGCTGCTGTACGTCTCGCTCTAATTTCTGAACCTTCAAGCCCAGATCGGAAACCTTGTCAGCTGCGGCATTGTGTTTGGCTAAGGCGCTGTCGAGCTCGGCGCGAGCTCGAGAGTACACGGAGACGCAGGTCGCTGCGGCCGCCAGTATTATTGCTATGACTACCGCGTCTATCAGGCGGCGGGAACGAACACGACGTTTTGCTACCGCGCGCTCCCTCGCAGCAGTTACCCTCTCAAGCCTGTCATCCCAAAATGTGTTCGCGACCTGACTCAAGCAGCACCTCCAATTCTTGCTCGTTCAGTACCTTTAGCGTCTGGCTTGGTTCGAAGATTCCGTAAATTTTTGCTCGTTCAAAGCTACCTTTGGCGTCTGGCTCGGTTCGAAGATTCCGTAGATTCTTGTTAAAGCTTCCATACCCGTGTTGAGCGATTCAGTGTTCCACGTAGAGCTCTTAGCTCGTTCAAAGCGGTCGAAAAGCTGCCGCACATGCAAAAACACTCACAAGAGGGTCGTATCCAATATGCCGCATCAATATAAGGTCTCAAATAAGGTCTGAATGCTGAAATTCCGTAAATGTCTGGTCCGTGAGGAGGACCGCCAAGGATTTCCTGCGAACGCGGAGGCACGCCCAAGTGTGGATTTCACTTGCGGCAGCCCGGACTGTAACATCTTTCGGGAATCAGCGCAAGGATTTTCTTTCCCAAAGTTAGAATTGTTCTTTTGAAGTTCTACATCAACAACGCACCAGGCAAGCCGCCACCATTATCTAGACGAAATCGAGACGCAGCCGGGCTGTTTGGATTGGCGTTATCAGAAGTGAATCGCCGGGAATCGGCTGTTTGGAGCAGGTTTATAAACAGTTTTCCCTCTTTAACATTGCAGCCGTTGGGCGTTGCGTCTATTCTTTGTGACTGTCCATCGGGTCGCGGTGAGCGTGGTTGAAAGCTACGGACCCCAGGAGCTTCAAAATCCAGAAGATTCGGAGTCAATAGTGGCTGTCAGCACAGTAATAACGCACCTGAAGGGAGAGGTGGCAAAGGTCATCGTGGGCCAGGATGAGGTGGTCGAGCAGGTCCTGGTTGCATTGCTCACCGAAGGCCACGCGCTGATCGAAGGCGTCCCGGGAACTGCCAAGACCCTGCTGGTCAAGGTGCTAGCGCGAGCTATCGGCGCACACTTCGGAAGAATCCAGTTTACGCCGGATCTTATGCCCGCCGACGTCACCGGTACGAACATATTCAATATGGCGACGTCGACTTTCACTCTCCGTCACGGGCCCTTGTTTACCGACCTGCTTTTGGCTGACGAGATCAATCGGACTCCGCCGAAGACTCAGGCTGCATTGCTCGAAGCAATGGAGGAGCGTCAGGTGACGATCGACGGCGAAGCGCACAAACTCTCTCCGTTGTTTACCGTGCTTGCGACTCAGAACCCTATTGAGTACGAAGGGACGTATCCTTTGCCGGAAGCTCAGCTGGATCGGTTCATGTTGAAGATCATCGTTAATTATCCCAGCGCGGAGGAGGAGCTTCGTGTAGTCTCGAATTGGAATTCAGGATTTAACGCGCGCAGGCTGGAAGACATAAACATAGAGCCGATCTCGGATCCGGCCGAGGTTCTCAGGTGCCGGGCTGAGGTGCGGGGTATAACTGTCGAAGAGGGCGTACAGCAATACATGGTTTCGATCATTCGCGGAACTCGAAGCGCTCTTAACGTTTCGTGGGGTGCGAGTCCTCGCGCGGCGGTTGCGTTGCTGCTCTGTTCAAAAGCGCTGGCGGCTATCCGCAGTCGTACGTTTGTAACACCTGATGACGTGAAGGAGATTGCGAAGCCGGTGCTGCGACACCGAATTGTATTGAGGTCAGAGGCTGAGATTGAGGGAACGTCGCCGGATCAGGTGCTTGAAGAAGTGATCGCGGGAGTAGATGTGCCGAGGTAGTGCTCAGTGGTAAGAAGACGAGCGCTTCCATCCGCAATCCCACCAATGGCAGTTTCGTCGATCGTGAATGCTCAACCTTCGAAAGAAGATGCGCTCTTCCTTCGTGTAATCCCACCAACGCGCAGTTTGTGGATGGTTCATACGGAGAGTGCTGGATGCATGCGACCAGGCTCTTCCGAGCGTCACCGACACCGTTGGTTGATTTTCAACACGGGCGAGGCTGCGACTCTTTGTAGGCTAAGTTTGAACGATCCACCAACTGTGCCGTTGGTGGAATTACAGGAAGAGCGGGTCGGCTGTCCTCAGTAGGCTGAATATGAAGGCTGAATATGAATGATCCACCAACTGCGTTGGTGGAATTACCGGAAGGACGGGTCGGCTGTCCTCAGTAGGCTGAGTATAAACCATCCACCAACTGCGTTGGTGGAATTCTTAGTTTTGGTCAGGTCTCATTCAAACTAAGATTGCTTACGGCCGCTTACGATCAGGACCTCGGCAGGGAATTTCATTGAGCCTCCTTCATAAAACGCCTCGACCGCTTTCTCTACCTCTGCTGAGATACTGTCAAGTTGCGCCTGCGTTAATGTCGCCAGCTTTCCTCTGAGCGTCTCGCTCAGTTCCGATCTGAGCTGCCAGAATTGACGAGGTGTCATTGCTGCCTCGATGGTGAATTTAAGCAAGGACGAATGAACGTCTATTGCGCCCGCAGCCACGAGCAGACCGTCAAGTTTTCCTGGTTCCGCAAAACGAAACGCGCCGGGCGCATCGGGATCTTCGGGTGGAGATTCGACATAACGCGCTAAGGTGCTTGCCGTAACGTAGAAGAAGGGATTTGAGATTTGAGTGTGCCAGACTGCTAAGGCTATGCGCCCACTTGTCTTGAGGACACGAATCATCTCGCGAACAGACGCGGCTGGATCTGAAAACAACATCACGCCAAGTCTCGATACCACGGCGTCAAATGAGTGAGATCGAAATGGGAGTGCTTCACCTACGCATTGAGTGAATTGCAAATTGTTAAGCCCCGCCTGGTCTGCTTCGTTTCGTGTTGTGAGGACCATCTCTCGCACCGCGTCGGTAAAAACGACGGAACCTTTCTCTTGGAGAGCTTTGGCGATTGTGAGTGAAGGCTCGCCCGCACCCCCGGCAACATCGAGAACGGCTTCGGCCCGCTCGATTGCGGCTGCCTTTATGAGCGCAACGGTGATGGGTTCAAAGAGCTTTCTTACGGTACCTGCGTGCTTGCGCCAATAAGGTGCTGACTCTTCCCAGGCATCAAGGGGATCTTTGTTTTCGGTAGGCATACTTAATTGCTCGACTAGAAAAAATCAAAATCCTAAAGTTCAAAATCCCTGCGATCATTGAGAGAATCTAACGATGATTCCCGTTTTTCAGCTTTGCCGCTGATCAATGTTTGTTTGTGTTTTGATAACGCTGAGGGTCAGTGGACGGATCCAAATGACGTGTAGTTTGCTCAGTGACGCTGGCCGGAGGGAAGTAGACTCCTTCGTTACTCGGCCGAAGCTCTCCGGTTGGAGCTGCAGGAGGCGCGACTTGCTGAGCAAAACCTTGAGGTTGGTTAGAAGTAAATTTCACGCTGACTATTTCCGCGATCCCTTTGCCGAGCATGGTGAACGCGGGGATAAGCATCCAAAACCACCATATACGGCCCGCGGGCGCGAAGAAGAAGCAAGCAAATGACACAAGTAAAAATCCGGCGCCCATAAAGAGTTTTGAAATCCCGTTTGCCAAAGTAGCCGGACCTCCGTGTTCGAAGTCCTTCCGACCGTGCTTTGATTTTGTGGGCAGCTGTCCGGTGAGCGCCTGAGGAATCAGGCTCAAGTTGCTTCCGCACGAGCGGCAGAACTTCGTGTCGTCGCTGTTCTGAGTGGCACATTTCGGACAATACATTGGTCACCTCGTCTAAAGCGAAGCATAAACTCTAGCCAAAGGCTTTTCAATGTGGGTGGGTGAGGTGTGGAATTAGATTATTAATAGGATGTAGGTTCGTTTCTTTTGAAGCTTGCGACGCAAGCTAATGAGACAACCATCCAGCACACTTCAACGCAAGTTAAACTCCATGACTAGCTACTTCCAGTAGCTAATAGGTACTCCGCTTCGTGTTGCGGGCGAGAACTTCAATTTTCCGGCCGCTTCGACGGCTCGCTCATCAAATCCGTGACCAAGACCCCGAAAAATTATTACGGATTCAACATCGCCATTCGCATTGATTAGTATGCCAAGGTGAACAGCGCCCTGGATTTTTAGAGTTCTCGCTTCTTCGGTATAACCGTCTGCATAAGCCGGTTGGAGAAGCTGTGGAATTGTTACGTCAGCGCCCTTTTGAGCGGCTTCGATTTCGGAGAACTTCTTCAGTTTTTCAAGAAGCTCCCGCGCTTGTGCAATCTTCTGATGTAAGTTGGACGCTTCCTCAAGCTGCAAATCGGAGGAGAAGCGAATTGCAGATTCAAGAGAGCTGCTTGCTGAGTCGAAATCTCCCTTAGCAGCATGTATTTCTGAAAGCAAACAGTACGCAGAAAAGAGCGGCGCCCTGGTTGATCGCAACAGTTACCTCACCAAGAGCTTCGTCTAGCTTCTTCTCCTCCTTTAGATATTTTGCGAGCAGTAGGTGAGCTTCGGGATAAATCGGCTGAAGCTTTATCGTCTTAAAAAGAAAGTCGGTGGCCTGGGATCGCGAACCCTCATACCAGTAGACCTGAGCGGCGATAAAATTTGCTTCGGCAGATTCCGGCTTTAGACTTAGTGCGTGTTTAATGCCACTTTGGGCGCGACCCCACTCATCGTTCCCGATTGCCTTCTTGACTCTTTCGATAAACTGCTCGGCGGTTTCTTGTTGACTGGCCGCGGTCGCTGTGAAGCCAAAAAGGAACGACACTGTTATGGCAAGTATCTTCAAAAGGCATTACGTTCACATCGGACTGATGAACACAAGCTCAACCCTACGGTTTGCGGTGCGGGCGGCAACTGTTTTCTTTGACGAGACTGGTGCATTAGCACCTCGTGATTCGACCCTGAAACTGCTGCGTGATACTCCAAGCGCCGCGAGATAGTCGGCAACCGCCTGCGCCCTGGCCAGCGCAAAGCCGTCTGCGTTTGGTCTCGCGTCGGAGTGGCCTTCAATTATGAAATTGGCATCACGATGAGCTGCGATCACGCTTGCGAGGGAGTCCATCCTGCTCTTCATTCTTACGTGCAACGTGGTTTGATTCGGCACAAAAAAAGTGTCCGGCAGCGTCGCAGTGAATCCATTAGCACTCGGCTTAACGTTTGCGATACTGGCGATGCCCGCTTGCAAAGCCGCAAAATCGCTGCGTCGAGCTTCTACTTGTTGCTTATCTCGCTCCGCCCGCTCAAATGCTTCTACTTTCGAACTTGTGGACGAATATTGCGATTGCAAGTCGTTTAGCCGGTTGCGAGCATCGTTGAGATCCTGGCTCAAGCGATCGATCTGACTCCTAAGCCGATCATTTTCTGATTTCAGCACCCGGTTTTCGGCTCGCTCGTCGGCCGCTTCACGCATAACGCGATCGAGCTGGTCCTGCGCACTTGTGCGAGCAATTTCAGAAGCCTTTAAGCGCGACTGCGTATCTGACAACTGGCCGCTAAGGTCCGAGGCATTCTCCGTTGCGCGACGCACTTCCGCATCACGCCGCGCGATCTCTGCCCGGCGCGCGGCCGCCAGGGCTCGCTCTTCTGAGATATCCCGAGTGCGCACGGCTAGACTTATAGATTGACGCGCAATGAGACCAACATCGTGTACCTTTGCTCCTCGACGAAAGGCCGCTTCAGCTTGATTCAGCAAATTCACCGCCTGGGTGAAGTCGGCGGGATCATGGCGTTCTCCGTCTGCAAGCCGCGCAATCTGAATCGCGCGTCTGGCTTGAAGAAGCTCCATCGGCGTTTTGTTGTAGTCTCTTTCGGCCAGACTCGGCACGCTTGTGTCTGTATAAAACTTGCCAGAGTCGCCGGTGAAATAAATCTCGGAGGCTTGTATTTGAACGTTTTTGGAGGTGGGCGCCAAATTCTCGAGAATAACCATCCGCGACGGAAGTTTTACAAGATAGTGTGGCTCTGCAGTTACGATCATCGCGAACGTCTGCTGAGGAGTGGCAGCCTTTAGTCGAGCGCTGCTTCCAGAAAGCCGAAACTCACCAAGATTGTCGACCTGGCCGGCTGGCGTGATTGCCCACAGAACGTAAGTTGTGTAGTCCGCGCCATAATTGAAGGCGGGAATCATGTTTTCGATCGTGATATCGATTTCGCTCTCGTTGCGTTTTCGCCACCTCTCTACGGTCGCTTCGCCTTTTGCGGTTGGCCTGAGTGTCGTACCAGCCAGAACGACAGAAACCGGATCCTTTAGATAGGTGATTGCTATAGTTCGCCGGCGCACATCACCGCCGGCTTGTGCGAACGCAAGAGAGCAAAGGGCAAATGATGCCAGCAGTAGGCTGACGGTAATTGCAGGGGACCTTTTCATGATTCCATCCTCAAGTCTTGAGAATTAACAAGCATCTGCGTGGGGCTAGCTACGGATGCGACCTGTCTTTATGTTTAACGCTAGTAGTAATGCGAGGTTTCACCGAGACAAAATTCTAGCAATGGTGGGTTGAGGGGGACAAGCAGGTGCAGAACAAACGCAGAACACGGTTCTGCGTTTAGCGTTCGAGGTTTAGCACTTGGCCTTTAGCACTTGACGTTTAGCATTTGATGTTCAGCGTTTAGACGTGCAGGTACTTGGTTCCTGATCTCTTCTCTGCGTAATCTACGGCGTCTGCGGATGGGTGAGACTTTTACTAGTACCTTACCGATCAAGGCTCATCCGCAGATGACGCAGATTACACAGATTACACAGATGTAATTACATTAGACTTCCTCGGACGGCGCTGCTTGTCTGTTGCGCTTCAACAGGTTCTCGCTGTGGCAGTGTGATCGTGAAAGTCGTACCCTTTCCCAGGCTGCTCCTTACTTCGATGCGGCCGCCGTGCCGCTCAATGATGCCATAACTAACTGCGAGTCCGAGCCCCGTTCCCATAACTCCCTTGGTTGTAAAGAAGGGCTCGAATACGTGATCCGAAACGTCGCTATTCATTCCTACCCCGTTGTCCGAAAAACTGATCAGCACCATGCTACCCTTTGATTCCGTTGTCATGTTCAACTCGCCACCCTGCGGCATTGCATCGAGCGCATTAAGAATCACGTTGACAAACACCTCGCGTAATTCTGAACCAGAGCCGCGAACCAAACCGACCTCCTGCAGATCGAGCTGAACATTGTATTTTAGCCCCCGAGCCTGTGCCTCGTCATACCACCTCGCCCGAGTAAGAGTCGTCGAATCCTGTACCAGTTGATTCACATCGACAGTCTCGTTTATCGACTCGTTTTGCTGAAGGCCGAAAGCCTGAATACGTTTGACGGTTTGCGCGCCATCTAAAGCAGCATGCTCTATGATCTGCATTCTTTCGGCGATTCGCTCGTCGTTCGAGTCGCGCTTTATCAACTGGGCGTGTCCCAATATTGCGGCAAGGATGTTGTTGAAGTTGTGGGCTACACCCGATGCCAGCTGGCCAAGTGCGCGCAATTTATCGGCCTGCGCAGCGCGTTCGCGGGCGAGGCGCTCTTCGGTGATATCGCGGGCGATAGAAAGAACGCTGGTTACTCGTCCCTCATCATAAATCGGAGTGTACGTAATAAGCAGTACCCTGGTTTCACCGGTCTTTCTGGTAACATTCATCTCGTACGTTTGCGCTTCACCGGCGAGCGCTAAGGTGAACCTTTCGATCGCAATCTTTTTCTGATCGCCAAAAACGAAGAGCCGGTAGTCTCCTCCTTCGAGCTCCTGTCGCGAGTATCCGCTGTGCTCGACCAGTTGTTCATTGAACCAGATCAGGCGGCCTTCCGGAGAGAATGCCAGAATCGAATCATTGGCGTGCTCTATAAGTTTCACCAGGAAACTGCGCTGTTCGCGAGCGACGGCCTCGGCGGCGCGTAATTCGGACAGGTCGCGCACAATACAGACAGCTCCACGTGGATGCTCATCTGTATTGCTCATCAATGGATCAATGTCGCCCGACTCGGTCCTGGACCCGCTTGACAATGGTGATATCGTGACGAGCACGGATCGTGACAGGCGACCGGGTACAAGCTCGAACGTGGCGGGTCTGCCAGATTCGATCACCTGCGCCACCCGACACGTTTCGCCCTCGACTCCCTGTAGGAGCGTACAGCACTTTCGACCGATCAGATCTCGAATATTCGATCCTTCAAAGGCTGCGGCGGCCTGATTGATACGTCTTAGAATGCCGTCCTGATCGAAGATAAAGATTCCGTCACTCAGAGCATCGAAGGTCGCTTCCCACTGAATTTTCCCGTGAGAAACCAATTCGAAGAGCTCGGCACGTTCGAGCGCAATCACCACCTGGTCGGCGGCGGCGTGAACGATTTCGACCTCATCCGGCTTCCATACCCTTGGAGATGACTTCATCGCTACGCTGAGGACTAGTCGAGTTCCATCCTTATACGGCAAACGGACTGACAGGAAAGAACGGGTTCCAGCTGCCTGCACCAGGCCGCGCATTTTTTCATCAAACCTGGGATCGATCGCAGTATCGCTGCATAGGATCAAGCCATTTTCTGCAATCTCATCGAATCGATCTCCGTCTTCTTTGCTATAGCTTCGAGTCTCCTTGTGAGCCCGGCCTTCAGAATACTCGCATTCGGTGATCCATAATTGGCCTTGTTCGTTAAACCTGGTGACCACGACCTTGTCCGCGGCAAAGTGCTCAGCTATTTCGCGCGTAACGATCGGAAAAATTTCGTCCGGTTTATTGGATTGATTGATTCCATGAATTATGTGGCTGATCAACGCTTCACGCTCGGCTGCCTGTTTTGTCTCTTGAAACAGATAGCTATGACTGACTGCAACTTCGACTTGTGCCGCAACCATTTCGACGAGCGCTATCTCGCTTGCGGTCCACTTGCGCGTGCGATCAGTCTGATTTATTGATAGCGAGCCCCAATAAACGTCATTTACAAAAATCGGACACACAATCTGAGAGAGATTTATGGGTGAGATGCGCCAAACAGCAACGGTCGCGGCAAGTTCAGGGTGAGCGGCCGCGAATGCCGGCACATCGTCGATGATCAACGTTCTCCGAGTCTCTAACAAATAGGTTGAGATGTAGTCCTCGATAGCGGCGGGGACCTGCCTTACAGACAGACCAGGATCGCTTAAGTATTCGGCTACCACAGCGGTTTCGTCGCCTACGAGCTTTCTGAAATAAGTGCGGTTGGCGTCCAGGGCGCGGCCAACTTCTTCGACTGCCACCCGCAGGATTTTGTTCAGATCAAGTGAACGGCGGATAGATGCGACGATTTGATTTGCAAGAGACGCACGCTGAGCAGATTCGCGAACTTCTCGGTATAGCTCTGCCTGGCGGATTGCTACTGCGGCCTGGTCTGCAACCGACCTTACCAGATCGGACTCCCAGGTGGTCCACTTGTGAGCCCGATCACAGTGATGCAGGCTCAGTATCCCGATAGGTTTTCCATCAACGCGAATTGCTGTCGTGAGGATCGACTTCACGCTCCCGGATTCAACGCGAGAGTGCAGCGGCCCGAATCGAGGGTCGCTCGACGGATTGCTGACGGCTATAGGAGACTCTTGGGCGAGCACTGCCTGAAGGAACGGATTGTTGACCGTCTGGATTTCGTGCAGGTCGGAGGATCTATCTGCGCAACATTCGGCGATGTACTCATGATTGATGGGCACCATCTCAGGCAGAGGGCTTGGAAAGAGTGCCATTCGGCAGCGGCAAACCGAGAGTGCAACGCCGAGCTCATTCACAATTGCGCGTAGCACTGAGTCTGAGTCAAGAGAGCTGTAAATCGCAGAACTGATCTTGCTTATCAGAGCGTCGCGGCGGGCGGAGTCCTGGGTTTCGCGATATAGCTCAGCCTGGTAAAGTGCAACCGCGGTCTGTTCGGTTACCAGCTCAAGCAATTTGATCTCATCTTTGGAGAACTCTCTCGGATTGTCGAACTGCTCGAGGGCGATTGCGGCATCAATGCGTCCATTGTAGCTAATTGGAGCCAGCACCATAGACCGCACGCCAAGCCGCACCGACATAGCTTTCACGATCGGATCGCCTTGATTCGTGTCAGGTACTTGAATCACATTTCCGGAAAGGAGATGCGTTAGAGCCGGGCTTCCGTCGAGGTCAAGCACGGCGTCGATCATGCCCGGCACGAGCACGGTCGATCGGTATTCAGCACGAGCAATTAATGAGGCTTCCCCGCTTGGGCCTTCGCTTCGCTTGTAAATCACCACGCGAGACACTTTCAATGTGAGACCGACGCCATCCGCGGCGACCTTGAGAATTTCATTTACGCCGACCTCGCTTCTGATAGCTGTGAACAGTTGATTAGTAAGTGCCTCACGGTCAGCAGCCCGACGGGCCGTCTCTTGTGATCGAAAGTGATGTATTGTCAATTGAAGCGTTGACGCCGCCGCGCGAGCAATGTGCTCCTGGTCAGAAGACCATCGTCGCCACTCTCCGTGATAAAGGATTAGCGATCCGGCAATGTCCGAATCTATTAACAGAGGCACGATCAAGACTGATCTTATAGAAGTGTCCTCATCGCGCGTTGGCGCCGACACTAACCGCCTGCGCACCTGTGGATCAGATCCAGCATCGGTTATTTCAGTGATAAAGGTTTGGCCTTCAAGCCTTTCGATTAGATCAATGTCGAGCTGTCTGAGCTTTTCACGTTGAATTGGCCCGACTTCGCTTGCACAGTAGTCACCCGCAAGTCGTATCCCGCTGTCTTGTTGAAGAAGAATTGCAGCCCGTTGCAGACCAAGCGCCCGGCCGATTTCGTCGGCGCACAATCGAAGCGCTATGTTGAGATCATCTGACGATTGGGCGAGTGAGGCGATTTTATCGACCAGCGTACACCCCAGTGACTGGTTCTCGCGCGCCTGAAATGTCCGTTTTATTAACGAGAGACTCATAGGCGTATGGGAACAGTAAACAGGCGAGCACTATTGATTTGAATCCACGCCGAAGGGGTTCCCACTTACGAACGGCTAGTTCATCTCACCTCTGAAGTTTTTGTTCTCGTTCGCTCCAGTCCGCAGTCAAGCGATCTCCGGACATTGTAAGTACGGAGTAGCGAATATCGACCCCAGTCCTGGTGTCCTTCATTGTCAGACCGGGTTCAGTCGACAACTGGCGAATCTCGCGCCAGGAATCGATTGGAACTTCGGTAAACGCAGTAACGACGTAGGGATCGAAGTGTGCGCCTGAACATCGAATGAGCTCTTCCGCCGCATCATCAAAAGAGCGGGCAGCACGATATGGCCGATCCGACGTCATAGCATCAACTGCATCCGCCACCGCGAATATACGTGCTCCGAGACAAATGTCAACGCCCTCTAATTGATTTGGATAGCCGCTGCCGTTGTAACGCTCATGGTGCTGAGCGACGATTTCAGCTGCTCCCTCCAGAAAATCTATTCCTCGAATAATCTGTGCGCCGTAGTCTACGTGGCGACGCATATGGAGCCATTCCTCTTCGGTCAAAGCGCCACGTTTGAGAAGGATCCCATCCGGCACGCCTATTTTGCCGATGTCGTGAAGGAGAGCGCCGTTCTCGAGGGTTATCAATTGTCGATCGTTCAAACCGATCTGCTTTCCTAACCGGAGGCAGTACGAGACCACTCGCTCGGAGTGGCCTTTCGTTTCTACATCCCGGGCTTCGAGGGCAGCGGCAAGCGCCCGCAGTGTTGCGCGGTAATTCAGGTATAGCTTCTCGAGAGTCGAATTCAGGTTCGAATTCGCTATAGTCAGCTCATTGGTTCGCAGATGGACGAGATCCTCCAGGTGATGCTCGTATTGCTGATTGGCATTGAGCAACCAGTGGTGCCGCAAGCCGCGCGCTACCGCCGTCTCTACGTCGGAAAGATTGAAGGGTTTGGTCACATAATCGAAGGCGCCACGTCTCATAGCCTCTATTGCGCTTTGGATATTGAGGTTGCCGGAGATCAGGATCACAACCGTGTCGGGAGACAACTTTGTAATTTCCGCAAGCAGCTCCAGTCCGCTCATGCCCGGCATCATTATGTCTGACAGGACCAGATCATACGTTGCCTCTTTTAAGTACTCGATTGCTTCGACTGCGCTCGTTGCAGTCTTACAGTCGTTGGTGCTGCTCAATAGAGATTTGAGCACCGACAAAACGCCTGGCTCATCATCGATAATGAGGATCTTAGCGGTTTGATTGGGAGTGAGGTTCAGCGGTTCGCTGATTAGAGTCATGGCCTTGGAACTGTAGTGTGGATCTCTCCTTTTCCACGCGCTTGATGCACGCGCTGATTTGGTCGATTTACGCGATAAGTCTAAACACACAATTTAATGTCCAAAATAGCCTCCATCGAGGATCAACTATCCGAAGGTGGCTGCAAGATCCATCATCGCCTGAAGATCGACCTAAGATTCCTATAATGAAGTTATGATTAAGGGGCACAGCCAAAAGTGGAACAGGCTGTGATGTTGTTGAAGGGGACGGGATTGATCTTAGTACAACGGACGGTAATGCGCAACACTTTTCTCGCCGAAAATGCGAGATCTAAAGGCTATTGCCCTTCGGAATAGTCCAGCTTTAAATAAGCGCTGACGTCGCAAACGACGAACAGGAACTTCCGACCGCCGAGCTCGACGTGCGTAATGCCTTCAGGCTTCAACTTGGGATCAAAGTCCTGCAAACTCCGAAGCCCCGATTCTGAACCAGACGGCTCGCCACTCCACTCCCACAAAGTAAACTGGGTCTTCTCCATATGTTCCGGCGCGCCGGATATGATCATGAAAGAATTGGATTCCGGGTCGTAATTTATGTCCCTGATACCCAGGTCATTTAGCTTGAGTTGTATGAGCTTAGGTTCGGCAAGCTGAAGGTTATCAACCGAGAACGCTCCGGAAGGGTTGCGCAATTTAATGGCTGCCAACATCGCGTTCCCATCTTTAAGAGGCGAGCGGAGACCCAGCAGCCACCGGCCACGCTTGAAATCCCACGCGATGCCCTCAATATTGAGGCCGCCTTCGCTTGCTTTCTTGCCGGTGTTTAACTCGGGCAGATTAGTCATCAGGAAGCCACGCAGATTGGTCATCGTCTCGGCATTCCGCACCGTCTGGCTGCCAGCATCAAACGCGAACCTTACGAGAGCATTGCGATCGCCCGCTTTTTCCGAGGATTGAGAGCCAATTATATAGTAGTAAGTGCCGTCCGACGTGATGCCCTCTGGATCCTCCACGCTCACGCCAAGCGGTACTGCTTTAACCGGGCCCACTTCATGGCCCGATTCATCGATCTGCATCCAAAGGACCTCTTCGGGTCGATTGTTATCGACGAAGAGAACGCCATTACCTCCTGGTACAGCAATCACACCTGAAGCGTCGAACGGTCCCCCATCGAATCGATTCCCGCCTGCCGCTGAGGCAATTTTGACTTTGGCTTTGCCCTTAGTACTTGTTTCGATAACCCCCTTCTCCGATCCTGAACGCATCGAATTGACGTAGAGAGCCAAGAGCACCGCCAGCACGACACCCAACACTTGTGCCACGATCCGGCTCAAACCGCTGATGTAAGCAGCCCGCAGGCGTTCGTCGTTTCCTTTCTTTTTCTTTTTCTTCTTCTTTTTTTCGGCTTCGGTATCTGCAGCGCTTTCGGATTGACCTGTAGCTGCCAGGGCGGCGGCGCCCGAAACTTTCGCGGTGCTCGCTTCTTCTTGCTTTCGAATTGCCTCGCGTTCAGAGAGCGGTAGAGACGCGCGCCGACGGACCTCTTCGACGGCTTCGCCAGACAATACAGCGGTAATATTTGCGGTGGTCTCGCCAGGGTTCCTGAATGTCAGTACAGTCTGACCCAACTGAACCTTGTCGCCGTGACGCAGCGTGTGTGCCTGCGAGCCTAATCGCTCTCCGTTTACGAAGGTCCCATTGCGGCTGCCCAGGTCAACTATTGTATAGCCACCTTCCCGGGCAGTGACGATCGCGTGCGTATTACTGACTGTAGGATCAGTCAAGGTGATGTGGTTATGAGGAGCTTTGCCAATTTCCACGTCATGTTTGTTGATCAGATACTCGAGCTTGTCGCCGGACGGCAACACCCCTATGAGCTTGGGACCGTAGTGTCGATCAACCTGTTCTCGTATCTGTGTTGTGGTAGCCAGTCGAAGGCTCACCGGCGAACGAACCTCTCGTTTTACCCGTTCGACAGAAACTGTGTCGGTGGGATCGGATACTGCGACAAGGAAGTTTTCACCGTCCTTTGATATCGGTAAAACGAAAACCTCGCGAGCGAGCCTGGCTGGAAAATCAGCAGCCACTGCTTCGTCGATGCTCGTGTTGTTGAAATCGACTGCCGGAATGTTAAAAGTTTTGCTCATCAGATCTCGCAAGCTTTCCTCGCTTGCGACGTGTTCTTCCACTAAGGCTTGATACAGTCGTCGTCCCTTTAATTCGATGCGTATTTGGTCAACCTTGGCCTTTGGTGCCAGCCCTTCGGAGACCACTGCGGCTGCAAGCGAATCCTCGGTAAGAGGCAGTGGACCGGACTTTCTCAGTGCTGCGTCGACAACACCCTTTTCAATCGCCCCCGTTTCGCTGTAATCGCCCATTCGGAATGTGAGCTTTGACAACCCTATTCCGATCACGTCACCGTGGTTTAGCTGTTGGGTCTCGCCGATTCGATCGCCATTTACATAGGTGCCGTTACGGCTTCCGACATCGGTAATCTTAAAGGATGAACCTTCTCTCCGAATTATTGCGTGAGCGGTTGAAACCGCCGGATCCGCAATAACGACATCGTTACGAGGGCCCTTTCCAATTTGAGTTTCAGCGTTGCTGAGCTCTCGGTCGAAAACATCACCGGTGGGCAATAAGATTTTAAGACTGGCAGTCGATGGCTGCGCCTCGGGGGCGTCGGTTACGGTCTTGAACGCATTTGCCTCGAGAACGACGGTGGAGTCCGGTAACTTTGCCGGAGTGGACTCAGGGTTTTGCGGCGTATTGGAACTCGAAGCCGCCTCGTCGTTGGAGTTCGGCGTCTCCTCACTGGAGCTCGCAGCGGCATCCCAGAGCGGATCATTCGCGCCTGATGGAGTCACCTTTAGGTTAAGGGAATCATAGTAAGCGTTTAAGTCGTTACCGCATCGATAACAGAAGCGTTGTCCCTCGCGGGCGACCGGAGATTTACACTTGGGGCATTCAATCGTCATATGAGCGTGTCGCAGATCCTCGATTCAAAATGCGAGCGAATTAGAGTCCTTCGTTCTTTGAGGCGATGCCGACGTAATCTGTATAAAAATATGACTGTCACGAGGCGCCTTGGCCCATTTAATCGAAAATTATGATAGCGACTTGCAAAATCAAAAGCAAGAAACGCTCCGAAAGCGGGTTAACCGCCTGCCCAGAAATCCAGATGGCTTTCTTCACCGCGTAAGGTTTTCAGGTACTTTTTGTCCTTTTAGACCTTTTTGCCCTACAATACAGCCGATCTCAAGCTCCGGAGGCCACGGATGACAGAAAAGCCCAGCAAGACTGGAACTATGCGAGAGCTCCTTTTGTTCATACCCAATCTAATGGCGTTGCTGATCGGGTTGCTGCGAGATGAACGGGTTTCTCAGGCCGATAAGGCTATTCTCGCCGGTATTGTTATGTACGTCATAGTCCCGATTGATATCATTCCGGACTTCATTCCATTCATTGGTCAGGTGGATGATTCTTATCTCCTGGCGATCTCAATCCTGAGACTGCTAAACCGGGCCGATCATCGCGTGATAATGGATCACTGGAGAGGTCAACGAGATATAAAGGAACTGGTTGAAAGCATCGCCAGAATCGCTGAGTTCTTTCTTCCCAAGCCAGTCAAGAATGTCTTACGTGGACGAATAGAACCCAAAAGTCGGTTAAGCGTTGTAGCCGATGCGCCCGCCGGAACTCACGACTAACCGTTATCGAGCTCATTGGTCCGCTTGCACGCCGGCGTGTAGCTCACCGAGGCTGTCCAATATTTTTTCGTGTATCCCGCCAAAAGACCCGTTCGACATTATCACCAGGACCTCGCCTCCCTTGAGGCGCGGCACCAGCTGAGCGACGATCTCGTCGGGTGAGGGTATGTAGTAGGCCTCCCGCCCGCGCTTGTTCAGATTTTCAAGAATCTCAGCGGGCGATATGGCGGTCTCTGGTGTGTACCTTTCAGGATGAAACAGTCGGGCGATTATAGCCTCATCCGCCTCCGCGAGCGCATTTTCGAACTGTTGCTGAAACAACTTTATCTGTGCCGTATAAGAACGC
>Ga0126382_10000236_pt1 | contig 20886 bp, 22 predicted proteins | sample PanSoiMetPlot_30_FD_92548 | JGI IMG/M metagenome (GOLD analysis project Ga0126382, IMG submission 92548) | Tropical forest soil microbial communities from Panama - MetaG Plot_30 | ecosystem: Environmental > Terrestrial > Soil > Tropical forest > Bulk soil | place: Panama | collected 2016-02-17
CCGATCCAGAATCGGCGCGTCATGTCCCCAAGTTCGGGATCGGGCCTGGTTTCGGTGCCGGCGACTTCAGGCTCGAGCGCCATACCGCAGATCGGACACAACCCGGGGCCGACTTGCCGGATCTGCGGATGCATTGGGCAGGTGTAGGTCGTTCCCTCGGCGACAGGTTCGGGTTCGCGCCGCCCCAGATATTTTTGCGGATCGTTGAGGAATTTGGCGCGGCAGCCCGCCGAGCAAAAATAATAAGTGTGACCGCAATAGTCGGCGCGGTTTTTAGCGGCACGCGGGTCGACCGGCATGCCGCAGACGGGGTCGAGCGCAGCGCCTGAGGGCACTTCGTGGTGATGGTGATACTCTGACAGCACGCACGCACGTCTTGCGTTTAATACCCCCCGGGGGTATATATCAGCTATGGCAAAGGACAGCAAGGCTGCAACGCTAAAGCGGCTCAACCGCATTGAAGGGCAGGTAAGGGGACTCGCCCGCATGGTCGAGGACGACCGTTATTGCATCGATATTGTGACCCAGATCGGCGCTGTGCGCGCCGCGCTACGGCGGGCCGAGGAAGAAATCCTGCGCGATCACGTGGCCCATTGCGTGGATCACGCGATCAAGAGCGGAAACAAGGCCGACCAGCGACGCAAGGTGGCTGAGTTGATGGACGTGATGGGAAGGGCGGCGCGCTAGCGAGCGACCGAATGACGCTTTCTGCGAAGCTTTCGACTGTCACGGCCGGGCTTGTCCCGGCCATCTCGCTCAGGAAGCCAATGCACTACAAACGTCATCATCGGGACAAGCCTGGGGATGATGAGCGAATGTGTAAAATCTCTCTGCATGCCCCCGCGGAGAGATCTATGCGTATTTCTTCCGCGCCAGTGCTGCACCTTGGCCCAACGCCGTAAGCTTCGCCTCGGCAATGTCGCGTCGCATCGGCGCCATGCCGCAATTGGTACACGCGACTATTTTCTCCCGGGGCACGAATTTCATCACGTCTCCGATCACCTGTGCGACACGTTGCGGAGTTTCTACTTCGTCAGTTGCTACATCGATGACGCCGACCAACACATCCTTGCCATCGAGCAGCGAAAGAAGTTTTAGCGGAACGCGCGAATTGATGCATTCAATCGAGACCTGGCCAATGCGGCTTTTTGCGAGCGCCGGAAAAATCTCCTCGTATTGACGCCATTCGTCCCCAAGCGAATTCTTCCAGTCGATGTTAGCCTTGATGCCATAGCCATAGCAGATGTGCACAGCGGTGGTGCATTTGAGCCCGTCTACGGCACGATGCAGCGCCTCGATCCCCCAGTCGGCGACCTCGCCCATAAATACGTTAAAGGCCGGTTCGTCGAACTGGATGACGTCGACACCGTCGGCTTCGAGTGCACGCGCTTCCCTGTTGAGCAGGCCGGCAAATGCCATCGCCATTTTTATTCTGTCGCGGTAATGCGCATCGGCGATCGTGTCGGAAATGGTCATCGGCCCCGGCAGCGTGATCTTTAGTTTACGTTCGGTGTGCGCGCGGGCGTGGCGTGCTTCCGCCTGATGCACGCGGCCCTTCAGTGTCAGGTCTCCGCGTACCACGGGCACCATGGCTTTGTAACGATCAGCGCGGATTCCCATCTCGACCTTGTGCGAGAAGTCGATCCCATCGACAAATTCGAGAAAGCCGTGGACGAAATGCTGGCGTGACATCTCGCCGTCGCTGACAATATCGATGCCAGCATCCTCTTGCCACTTGATCGCGAGCAATGTGGCGTCGAGCTTGGCCGCCGCCAGTTCACCGCCTTGTTGCCGCCATTGCGGCCATAGCTTGGTCGGCTCGGCGAGCCAGGAGGGTTTTGGGAGGCTGCCGGCGACGGTCGATGGAAACATCATGCTTGAAGAGTCTCGTAACGTTGTGGTGGTCGCCAACTATAAAGCCAATCGTAGCGGGCGCGCAGTCTTTCTCCGCCCATTGCCCGCATCGTCAGATTGCGAACGAGCGCTTCCGGTCCTGTCAGCCCATAAATGCGGTTCTGGCGCCGGGAAAATTGCTGGACACGCGCGGTGCGGTGCCAACGCGCGCCCTCATAAGCGCGCAGTGCGTCGGCAGGGTCGTCGAGATATTTCGCCAGCATGTCGGCTACTACGGCGGCGTCCTCGATTGCCATGCTGGCGCCTTGGGCAAGAAAGGGGACCATCGGATGGGCAGCGTCCCCGATCACCGTAACTGGGACCTTGGCGCCACGGAATGGGACCTTACGGTCATACAACGCCCATTTCAGCCAGCGATCCGGAGTCGCGATAAGTGCTCGGGCCTTCTCCGACCACGCCCAGCGCGCGAAATGCTGGAGGATTTCAGCGCGTTCGCCGGCTGCCGTCCATCCGGTTTCATTCCATTCGTCGTGTACGATCCCGACAATGTTAATCAATTTGCCGGCTCTGACCGGATAATGCACAAGGTGCGCATCCTGACCGAGCCAGAGGTGCACCAGCGGCTGGCGAAATTCTGCCGGCACGGCATCGGCGGAAACAAGAGCACGCCAGGCGGTGCGGTGCCGGAATTTCGGCTGAGCCTGCCGGCGCAAACGGGCGGCGATGTTCGACCATATTCCGTCGGCGCCGATCAGTGCGACGCCGCGCTCGTCAAGCACCTGGGTGCCGCGCTTGCCGAGAACACTGACGCCTCTGACATGGGCGGCGAAGTCTTCGACCCGGACGCCAAGTTCCACCGCCACGTCGAGTTGGCTCCGGGCGGCGTCCGCGAGCGCCCATTGCAAGTCCCCGCGATGAATCGACCAGTAAGGTGCGCCGTAACGGCGTTCCACCTCGTCGCCTAGTGGGATACGTACGATCTCTCGGGCGGAGCCACCTGCCATGACTCGAATTGCCTGCGGCCTGACCACCACCGATGAAAGACGCTCTTGGAGGCCGAGAGCGATCAACACGCGGCTCCCATTGGGCGAAAGCTGGAGCCCAGCGCCGGTCTCTTCAAGTTTTTCGGCTTGCTCGAACACCGTCACGCGAATCCCCGCGCGCGCCAGGGCTATTGCGGCCGTCAATCCGGCAATGCCGGCGCCAGCTACAATGACATGACGCGCGGGCGCCACCGTCACAATATCCCGACAACGTCAGGCACCTGCGGAATTCGGCAACGCGCATTGCGGTGGGCGTGCCGAGCGCGAATCAAGCGCCGGATCGAAGCGGTAGAGCGTTGAGCAATAGGGGCAAATAATTTCCTTGTCCTCGCCCATGTCGAGGAACACGTGCGGGTGATCGTGGGGAGGTGTCGCGCCCACGCACATGAACTCCTTGGCGCCAATGTCGATCACCGGCACGCCCGGATCATTGTGAAAGTGGGGGACAACGTGTTCTGCCATAGGCAAACCCTTTGCTACGTCGCTCGGGTGGCTGAATTTTCTGCCGCACCATAGCGAGGCTGGCTCGCAATGCCCAGCTAATTGCGAACGCGACGCACCGATTGCCGCTAAAACGTCTTGGTTGCCGTTCATAGGGGCGTGCCAGATCAGTATTCATGAAGCGCAGTTTGGAACCGTTGCCGCGAAGCCTAATACGCGTCCCGCGTGTTGGGCCTGCGTTAGTGGCAGCAACGTTGCTCGCTTTGGCCGCCGCGTATGCGGTGCCGCGGGCAACAGAGATGCTTCTTGGCCTCGACGACCTCTCGCGCATTGCCCACCATTGGCTCAATAACAGCGCTGCCGAACGCGAGATCGAGGCGGCTCTTGCCGCAAATGATGCCGATCTCGCCCAGAGCTTTGCCGACCTTTCTAGCGACTGCCAGGTGACACTCAATCCGTCGCTGGTGGAGAAGGTGAACATTGCGACGGCCGATGCCGCCACCACCCGCCACACGGCAAAAAGCTTCGCTCGCGGTCTGATTACCGGCGAATCCGACGACATGGCCGCGCTTGCAGGAACCGTCATCGGCGATCTGCTCGTGTTTGGCGATATCCGTGACACGCTGCGCGAAGGGACGCGACTGGCGGTGGGACAAAAAGCCGATGAGCTCGTGTTGGGCTTGGCCTCCGCCGGGATCGCGATCACGGCAGCTACCTATGTGACTTTTGGCGCTGTCGGCCCTGTCCGCGCCGGGTTTTCACTTATGAAAATCGCACGCAAGACCAGAAGTCTTGGGGCCGAACTCGCAGAGAGTCTCGGCCGCATGGTCCGCCAGGCGGGTTTGTCAGAACCTGCGATGGCAGTGCGCGCAGGGCACCAAGCCAGGAAGGTCGAGCGCGCCAGCGGATTGCTGAATTTTGCACGCGATGTTGGTCGTGTCGAAAAAGCAGCCGGCGGTCGCGCGGTTTTCGATGGTTTGAAGATCTCAAAAGAGCCGCGCGACATGAGACGCGTCGCCAAACTCGCCGAGAAGGAAGGTAGCCGTACCCGCGCTATACTGAAACTCGCCGGGCGGGGCGCAATTATGCTTGCGGTGTTTGCCCTCGATGCAAGCCTCTGGCTCCTGGGTGCGTTATTTGCCGTTTTTGGTTTTATATCCGCACTCAAGAGCGCTACCGAGCGCATGGCCTTGCGTATTCTGCGTCGGCGCAAGGAACGGCACAAGCTGAAACAAGTGCAACTGATTGCTGCAGCACCGGCTCGCAGCTAAAAATCACGCATGCCGGGTTTCAGGAATGGCGAGGTCGAGATTGCTTATCTCGACGAGGGAGATGGCGAGCCGATTGTGCTTGTCCACGGATTTGCTTCTACCAAGGAAGTGAACTGGGTGCAGCCCGGCTGGGTTACCACGCTCGGGGGCAGCGGCCGGCGCGTGATCGCGCTCGACAACCGCGGCCATGGCGCCTCGAGCAAGCTCTATGATCCTGCCGCGTATCACAGTGCGACAATGGCCAAGGATGTTCACGCGCTACTCGATCACCTGAAAATCGAACGCGCCGACGTCATGGGTTATTCGATGGGCGCGCGCATCACGGCGTTTCTCGCAATCAATCACCCCGCGCGCGTGCGTTCGGCGATTTTCGGTGGACTCGGCATTCGATTGGTGGAAGGTGTTGACCTACCGGATAGCATTGCCGTGGCGCTGGAGGCGCCCGCTCTTGCCGATGTGCACGACCCGACGGGGCGCATGTTTCGTATTTTTGCCGAACAGACGAGATCGGACTTGCGCGCGCTCGCAGCCTGCATTCGGGGCTCACAGCAAACCTTGAGTCGTGTTGAGGTGGCTAAAATCAACGTGCCGGTATTGGTTGCGGTCGGGACCAGAGATCTGGTAGCGGGCAGTGCCCAGGAATTGGCCGCGCTCATCCCGGGGGCGCGCGCACTCGATATTCGAAATCGTGACCACATGCTTGCCGTTGGGGACAAGATTTATAAGGCAGGCGCTATCGACTTCCTTAACCAACGCGCATGAGCCATGCGCAAAGCGCCTCGTTGGGCTCTCTTGGCAGGTGCGAAATTGTGGTAAAAGAGCACGGGGGACCGAGAGGCGTTGGGAGAAACTGGTCCATGGCTCAATATCAGACACGGCCCGCTCGGGGCCTCGATAAAGTCGATCCAGTCTGGGCGCGCATCCGCGGCGAGGCTGAGGATGTGGCGCGTAAGGAGCCGGAGCTCGCCACGTTTATCTACGAAAACATTCTTCATCACGATACATTGGAAGCTGCGATCGTGCATCGGGTCAGCCAGCGGCTTGCACATGCCGATGTGTCGGCCGACCTGATTCGCCAAGCTTATGACGACGCGCTTGAGGACCAACGCGCGTCGCTTGGCGAAGCCTTTCGTGCGGATATTGTCGCTACTGTCGACCGTGATCCGGCCACCAGCCGCTTCATAGAGCCTGTGCTTTATTACAAGGGCTTCCACGCTATCCAGACTCATCGCCTCGCACACTGGCTCAATGGAAAAGGACGCAAGGATTTCGCGCTTTATCTGCAATCCCGCGCGTCATCAGTATTCCAATGCGACATTAATCCGGCGGCAAAAATTGGCCGCGGTATTTTCCTGGACCATGCTACCGGGCTTGTGGTCGGTGAGACTGCGGTGATTGAGGATGACGTATCGATCCTGCACGATGTGACGCTCGGCGGGACCGGAAAGGAGCATGAGGATCGCCATCCGAAAATCCGACGCGGCGTCATGATCGGCGCTGGTGCAAAGATTCTCGGCAATATCGAGGTTGGTCATTGCGCACGTGTCGCCGCGGGGTCGGTCGTCATTAAATCGGTGCCAAACAATGTCACCGTCGCCGGTGTACCCGCAAAGGTCGTGGGTGAAGCTGGTTGTCCGGAGCCGTCGCGCGCCATGGACCAGATGCTTTACGGTATCATGCTGGACGGCTGAAAGTGGAGAACGCTTGCACCGCGCCGTTCGATCGGGCAAGGACATTGCCTTAAAAAAGGAGCGGATCGTGGACGTCCAGGAAGTCCGAAAGATCGACGGTTATCTGAAAAAGCTCTTCGGCAACGCGCACATTCGCGTGGTGCCGAAAGCCTCCGATACCGCCGAGGTTTTCGTCGGAGCAGACGATCTTGGGGAACTTACCGTCGACGACGAGGAGGGCGAACGCTCGTACAATTTCCGAATGGTCATTCAGGTCGGTAACGATCCCAGTATTCAGCCTGTGCCAACTCTCAATGCTTACCTGCGAGATAAATTCGACAACGAGAAAATTCGCGTCGTCCCGCGTCCGAAGAAAACAGACTCACTCGAAGTTTATATCGGCGAAGAATTCATCGCCGTGTTGTTTCTGGAAATCGAAAAAGGCCGCCGGTCGTACATTCTCGAATTGCCTATCCTCGACGTCGATCTGGTGGACTGAAGCGTCACCTCCGCTCGTTTCTGCTTAGCGGAATCCAGGTATATCCACGGATTCAGAAAGTTTCGCGTTTGGTCCCCGCGTCCGCTGGACGCGGTTGGGCGTTCGATTAGTCCGGAGCAATCTTACACAGCTTATCGATATTACTTGCGATGTCTTGCCAATTTGTTCAGCTACTTGCGCGGAAGAGGTAATGTCTGCATTGCCGACACGTCGCTCGAGCAGACAGGCACCTAAATTCGTGATGCCCTTGAACGATCACCGCGCCAGAAAGTGCTCGGGCGTGTTCGATTCGAACACGAGATCCTGGCCGATAGGGTGTGTCGCTACGAAAGCCGCGAAACGTAATACCGGGCGGACCCGGATGGCTTGTACGCGCTCTATTAAAGATAGGTGGCCTCTCCGGGTACGCTTACCAGAGATGATCGCCAGCTTCTGGACCTTGAAGTCGGGGCTTCGTGCTTGTGATGACCTTGCCGGCTTGCGGTTTCCTTGCACGCCTGAGACGCTTTCCTCGAGCATTCCATTGAGGCAAGTTCGCGCGCCTTGAACGGAGGCGGGAATGGCGATCTATGAGCTTGACGGACAAGCACCGGAATTACCCGGCGAGGGCCAATACTACATTGCCGAAACCGCTGTGGTGATAGGCCGCGTGCGGCTTCAGGCCGAGACGAGCGTCTGGTTCGGAGCGGTCTTGCGTGGCGACAATGAGTGGATCGAGCTCGGTGAGCGGTCGCAGATCCAGGACAATGCAACACTGCACACCGATCCGGGATTTCCCACGACGATCGGCCGCGATTGCGTGATTGGCCACAATGTCATCCTGCACGGTTGCACCGTTGGCGACAATTCATTGATTGGCATGGGTGCCATCATGCTCAACGGCGTCAAGATCGGGAAAAACTCGCTCGTGGGTGCAGGTAGTGTCGTCATCGAAGGCAAGAGCTTTCCGGACAATTCATTGATCGTGGGCGCGCCCGCGCGCGCTATCCGCCTGCTCGACGAGAAGGCTGTATCGCTGATCCGCGAGGGTGCCGAGATCTACATGTGGCGCTGGAAACGGTACGCAAAAGGACTAAAGCGGATCGGCAAGCCTTGAGTTTTGTGAAAGACGCAGGCCCATTTTTTCCACCATGATTAGGTAGTTTAATACCGGTTTTACCGTTGCGACCCGACAGAAGTTGTTAGCAGCTGCGTCTTTGAAATACGCCTTTTTGTGACGGCTAGCACTGCGGATCCGTGCCGCGTCCGTATCCTCAACATCGCTGAAAAACGATGGGGGCTAACCATGACAACTGCGAAAGATATACCTCCTCTGATCGAGCTGCTGAAAATGGCAGCCGACCAATGGCCAAGTTCAGAACCCGGCGAGGTGTCGCAAAGCGAATTATTCCGGCGCGACCAAGTCTTGCTACAAATGTGGCCCGAGGCCTGCCGGCGCGTTGGCGCCGGAGAACGTGCATTCCCGGCTGAAGTTATCAAACTCTGGCAATTCGAAATGAGCAGAGGTCGGGCAAACTGAGCGAACTCGCCGCTCAAATTGCACAAAAAGCCCCGGCGTCTGTGGCCGAGACACCTAGGTGTCGTCGTGAGTATGAGCGTAACTTGTAGTCACAGTTCGACGCTCGACGGTTGAGCAGCGCGCCGTTTTTCAAACACAACTTTCACACACGCTGCAGTTGGAAAAAAATCGCGACGGCAGACGACTATTTGAGCGTGACAGTATTTTGCGGTATTAAGATGCCGGCCAAGGATGAATGTACGGTGCCTCCATCGCTCTTTTCGCGCGGGCGCGCCGCAACCGAGTTGCCGCTCAAATGATCGAAACGATTATGTATTTCGGGACTGGCTTCCTATTTGCGGCCCTCATCGGGGTAGCGGTCGCTCCTCTCATCCATGATCGCGCAGTGCGGCTCACCATGCGGCGCTTGGAAAATTCCATCCCGCAGTCGATGGCTGAAATACAGGCCGACAAGGATCTGCTGCGAGCGGAATTCGCGATGTCCGCGCGACGCCTCGAGATCGACGTTGAACAACTTAAGGAGCAGACGACCAGTCAGCTTGCCGAACTCGGCAGAAAGGGCGACGTCATAAACCGGCTTAAGATTGAGCGCGAGGCGCAGAATGTCGAGACCTTTGCGCTCAAAACCGAAGTCGAAGCGCTTAAAGAGCGGCTCGCCTCCATCGCAAAAGAGATGAAAGCGGCGGAATACCAGCACCATAATCTAAATCTCGCCTCCCTTGCGCAGAGGGATTGGCCCAGAGCCCAACCGCAAAGACCAACGAATTCCGCAATACGGAATGACGAGCTCCACGAACGCGATGTGATATCCTTAGTGTTAGATCAACCGGCGACTGAAGGAGCGCCGCCGAGTGTTATAGGACACGGTCCATCCGACGAGCACATCGGGATGGCTCAGGAAGCTTCCGGCATTTCTGCCGCGTTGCGGACGAAGCCCTCGATTCATGTATCTCCGGATGATCAAATCGGGCACGAGAAGTCTGTGACCGGGGGTCGAGCGTCCCGCAGCCTTCGACGTGTGTTCATAGTGGCGTTGATCAGTTTCGGCGCCACAGTTGCCTGGCGGTCCTATAGTGACGAAGCAATGGAGATGATCAGGACATTGGTCTCGCCGTTTAGCCGGTTGTTATCCGCCTCGACCTCGACAGAGAAAACGCCTTCCGCACCAGCATCGGCCGCAGCCGCGACCTCTGCTGAGCTGCCGCAGCAGCTCGACACTCTGACTCGCGATCTCGCCGATATACGAAGTCACGTTGAGCAATTCACCGCCAAGCAAGAACGGAGCAGCCACAATACCGTGACGCCACAGGCGTCCGAGCAAGACAACAAACCGAAATTGTCATCAACGGAGCCGCAGAGCCGGGCAAATCTCACTCCGTTTCCGGAGACGAAACCAACAACAATTGCAGGATGGGCGCTTCTTGAAGTTGTTAACGGCACGGCGGTCATCCAGGGACCCAATGGCGTCTGGCGGGTGACGCGCGGCGATAACGTACCGGGCGTAGGAAGAGTTGATTCTATCGTTCGCTGGGGCGATCGTTGGATAGTTGCAACCAGCACGGGTCTGATTTCAACGCCATAGGTCGCTCGCCCCGAGACTGCGCCGGTTACTGCAGGTCAATGGATTGATAACGGCCGTTCTCGTCGAGCTGTGTAGCCCACACCTTGTGCACGCCCTGGTGCTCGGATCGGCCGAAGGTCACGGGTACCCCGAGTCCAAGGTCCAGGTCGCGTAGATTTTCGAGAGTTTGAACGAGCTTTTCAGTATCGAGGTCAGGCCCGTTGCGCCTTAACGCGGCGATTAAAACGTTGGCCGCCACATAACCTTCGAGGGACACGTAGTCCGGCTGCTCCCCTTGGAAGTATTTGGCCATCGCAGCCTTATAATCGAGGACCAAAGATGAGTGGCCTTCAAGCGCAGGCACGACCTGCGTCACGATCACTCCACTTGCGAACCTCTTTCCCAGGAGCATCAGCTCGTTGGCCAACGCGGTGCTGCCAACGAAGGAAACACTGGTGTAAATCATGCCCGGATAGAGATCGCGCGTCTTCTCGATGAATTTTGCCGCGGCCCGATAGGTGGGCACCATGATCACCGCTCTTATCGGGACGCGGCTCTTTTTGAGTTGCTCGACGGCGTCGTCCACGTCAACAGTGTTGCGCTGGTAATTGAGACGCAAAATCGCATTGTCATCGCCCCCCAGCGCACGGACAGCTTTTGTTACGCCGGCAAAGCCTGAGTCCCCGTATGAATCCTGCTGCGCAAAGACCGCGATCTGGCTCGGCTTTAGCCGCTTCACCTTCACCAGATAGTGCACCATGGCGCTGGTCTCTTCTGCGTAACTGGCTCGGTAATTGAAAACATATCGGTCTGGCGGATCGCTCCTGAGCAAGCCGGCGCCAGTGAACGCACCGAAAAACAGCATCTTGCGCTCAAGAGCGTAGGGCAATGCCACGGTTGCCGTGGGTGTCCCCACATTGCCGACGACTGCAAAAACCTGGTCTTTCTCATAGAGCCGCTTCATTGTTTCGGCCGCTCGAACAGGCTCGTAACCGTCATCTGCCGCAACGAGCCGAAGCATGCGGCCATGAACACCACCGCGCGCGTTGGCTGCGTTGAACGCAGCCTCAATGCCCAGCTTCATATTCTGACCGAGCTCCTTGGCCGGACCGCTGAATGCCGCGGAAATTCCAAACCAAATTTCGTTGTCGGTTATGCCGCGAAAGGTAGTCTTGACGCTGCTAGGTTCTTGCCCGAGTGGCTGAGCAACCGATGAAAGCGACGCTTGCGTCTGTATGTTCGGCGAAGACTGTCCAACGGAAGCTCCTGGTTGGGCATCAGGGGCCGCAACCGGTGGGGTAACGGTCGCCGCTGCAACCCGCGTAGCTGGGGCGCCTGGATCATTCGACGGTACGTTATTCGGCGTCAGCGCATCAATTGGTTTAGATGTTTGAACTGCTTGTGAAGCTGAATCGAACAGCGCGTGCACGCCTTGCGATATCGGTCTTGCGAAAATGAGCACCAATGCAACGACGGCGGCAAATGTGACGACCAATGCGATCCGGCCGATCAATGTTGACGTTCCGTCCTCTAACCGATGCGGTGGCGTTGGCGGTTCCGGGACAGGTTCCGGCCACGAAGAAAAATCAGATGTTGTTCGTCGATCTTGATGCGCGCTTCTAGGCAAAGGAGCGGTTGGCGCTGAAGGGACATACGGTCTCTCGGCGGAAGATGATGACGTCGGTTCGCGAAACCGTTTGGGCGCATATCTACTATAATCGGATGAGTCGTCATCCCGGGTTGTACCACTCATGATTGCCTCTTACGCGCTACTCGTCACTAAAAGGAATGCTAAGACGTTTCAAAGACTAGCACATTAGTTCCATTGTTGTACCGGTATTACCGTACCCGGATGGTGGCGTGTCAGTATGGAACAGACAGCGTGGGCTTATTCGTTCGGTAGTTCGTGGGCTTATTCCTTCGGTATTTCGCGTGTCCTCGAGCTGTCGGCCTCTACGAAAAAATAAAATCAACCCCCGAATATCGTGACTGCGCGAGGTACCGTCGAAACCAAAGCCAAGAGCTTTTCCCGACAATTCGTTGATCATGGCGACCCGGGCGATCGGCACGGTTAATAAAAAAGCCGTGCCGATAGTACGGAAAGCCGATCGGCTGAGCCTAAGCCGCTGCTTTGTTTACCGCGAGCTCGCGCGCACTGTAGATCGGAGCTTCGCGTCAAGCACTGAGTAGATGCATGCGCTCTTAGGTTTGGCCAAGCTTGCGTGCATCGCGCCTATGCATAGTAAGACGATGAGGCAGGTTGATTTGAGAAGCACGAATATTGATAAGTTCGCACAGTTCCGCATCTAGGCCGGACTGGTCGACAAATGTCTGTAGCCCTGCAACCTGATACCCGGCCGGACTTACTTGGTGACTTCAATTCGCTGTTGCACGAGAAATCGCAAACCTCTGCCCAACCAAAAAAATGCCGGCAATCTGACCGCTTTGTGGCATTCGCCGGAGGAAGGAACAGAACGTTCGAAACGTCTGCGGCAAGACCTTGGGGAGGGGTTGGTGTATTTAGGAAGACCTTTGGCCTAGGTCTGCCGCTACCTCGATTCCAGGCTCGTAAGAAGCCCAACTTGCTGAGGGAGTACGAAAAGGCCTCCCTTATTTTTTCTGCCGTATAGCGCTTGCGGCCGGGTGGCAAAGCGGCGTAACTCAGTCGTACCCCACCGGACCTTCTCGTGAAGCGCCAACCACTTTTCAATATCCCTCCAGTGGTCATCGCAGTCATGGCTGTGCTGGTGCTTGTGCACGTCATGCGCACGCTTGTGCTTAGCGAGCAGCAGGACATCGAATTTTTGCTTAGTTTTGCTTTTATTCCCGTACGCTACGACAGCTCGGTTGTATTGGGTGACGGTCTGCCGGGTGGCGGCGCGGATATATGGACTTTCGTCACCTACGCTCTCATCCATGCGGATTGGACCCATCTAGTCGTCAATGCGATTTGGCTATTGCCTTTCGGCAGCGCGGTCGCACGACGTTTCGGCGCGCCGCGCTTTCTCGCTTTTTTTGCGGTGACTGCTGCCGCGGGAGCCACTTTGCATTTAGCTACCCATGCCGGTGAACAATTTCCGATGATAGGCGCGTCTGCAGTTGTCTCCGGCACCATGGCGGCCGCGATGCGTTTTGCCTTTCAGCGCGGCGGGCCGCTGGCACTGCTGGGAAGAGCCGATAAGAGCACCTATCGCGTACCCGCCATCCCGCTAGGCGGCGTATTGTCGGATGCGCGTGTGTTGCTTTTCCTAGCGGTGTGGTTCGGTATCAATATTCTGTTCGGACTGGGGTCGTTGCCGGTTACCGGCGGCGAGCATACCGTAGCCTGGCAGGCGCATATCGGCGGCTTCCTTGCGGGGCTGTTACTGTTTTCCTGGTTCGATCCGCCGCCGCATTTTCCGCAATTCGAGGATTCTACTGCAATGCGGCATTAGCCAGCTGGCAACGCAGACCAGTTCTCTCTTATAACTCCATCTTGACGGAACTACCCCGTCGGCACGATCGTTCATTAGGTCCGGCCACAATCCCGGTTGTGAGCCGGTGCGTGTTTTTCGCGCATGATGCTTCCTAAAAAAATCATGCGCCAGGGAGGCTGCCATGAACGTCAAGGCGATTCTGGCCGCTAAAAAACGTAATTTGGGCGGCGACATCGTTAGCATCGAACCGACAGCCGATTTGGCGGCGGCGGCAAAATTACTAGCCGCGCATCGTATCGGCGCGGTCATTATCCGTGGTGCGGGGGATTGCCTTGCCGGCATATTATCGGAGCGTGATATTGTGCGCGCACTGTCGGAACACTGTGCTGATGCACTCGCTTTGTCGGTCGGTCAGGTTATGACCCGCGACGTTGCGACCTGCGGTGAAGACGATACCGTGGCAAGCATCATGGAGCGGATGACGGCGGGAAAATTCCGTCATATGCCGGTGATCGCAAACGGCCGACTCGTTGGACTCATATCGATTGGCGACGTCGTGAAGCAGCGCGTCGAAGAGATCGAGAGTGAATCCGAGGCGATGCGCGATTACATCCGCACCGCGTAACCTAGATTGCTTCGTTGCTCGGCTGTGACAGCGCCGTTATGGCCTCGCTGATCGCGTCTATAGCTTTTTCGGCAGCCTCAGTGCCTATTTGGATCGCTTCGGCGGCACGGTGGAATTCAAACCAACCGACGCCGCCGAGCCGTGGACTGATGAGCACGTCGGGCGGATCGCCGGCAAGCCGCGAGCGGGTGATACGATCCTGCATAACGTTGAACGCTTCGACCATGACTGTCGGCAATCCTGGACGTCCACGTCGGCCGAGAAATTGCCGGCGCAATAAACGCTCGCCACCGAACATACTGCGTAGTCCATTGGACCTAGCCTGCAAGCTGATCGGCTCGCTGTCGTCGGAGCCGTGACTCGCAATAATCGTACCGCGTCCGAACAGATCGGCATTCAGGTTGACTGCGATCACCAATCGCGCGCCAAGCGCGCGGGCGGCTGAAACCGGTACCGGGTTGACCAGTGCACCATCCACCAGCCAACGGCCGCCGATCAAGACCGGCGGAAAAATTCCCGGCAGCGAATAGGATGCCCGCAGGGCCTCACTTAACCGCCCGCGCGTGAGCCAAATTTCATGACCCGTGTTGAATTCGGTAGCGATTGCGGCAAAGCGGATCGACAAATCGTCAATGCGGGTGTCCTTGAGCGAGGATTCAAGACGACTGGCAAGATGGCCGCCTCCGATCAGTCCGGACCCCGTGAGGCTGATGTCGAGATAGCTGAGTACGCCGCGCACGGTGAGTGTGCGCGCCCAGGTTTCCAGAGTGTCCATTTCCTTTGCGGCATAGCATCCGCCCACGACAGCCCCGATCGAGGTGCCGACAATCACATCAGGCACGATGCCATGCTCTAGCAGCTTACGCATAACGCCGATATGAGCAAAGCCACGCGCGGCACCTCCGCCGAGCGCCAGTCCGATGGTGGGTCGTACGGCGGTCGGGTGAGGCTGCGTGGTAGCTTCCGCGGCACGGTCGCCATTGCGCGTTCGCGCGAATAAGCCCTCAAACACCAAGAACCTTACTCCCCATCGCCGTTCATTCTCTCGGAAAAATCCCTCGCCCCCCGAGCAAGACAAGAGTGCTGACGGAGTCTTGTGTCCGAAACGTGACAGGAAGCGTGCGCCCGCCTCATTACATAATAGTTAAATTTCGACATTAATATTGCGCGAACGATTGGTTCCCTAGCGTCCAAACCGCGTGACTATGGAGTCGAGGCTCGGGCGCTCGCGATCCTCTGGAGGCTTGGCAGGGCGTCCAATGTGTACAAAACCTGCGATCCGCTCATGCGGAGAAAGTCCAAGGGCAGCGAGTACGCGCCGATCATAAGCGTACCATTCGGTAATCCAGCTTGCGGCGTACCCCATGGCATGTACGGCGAAAACCAGGCTCATAGCAGAGGCGCCGGCTGAGAGCTGCTGCTCCCATTCCGGAATCTTCACATGCGGGCCGGCGCGACTGACTACGGCGATCACCAGCGGCGCACGCGCGAGCCGGTTGCGTTCGAAATCTAATTGGTCTGGAGTAGCCTCGGGACGGTCAGCGCGAAACGCGGAAGCAATCGCTTCGCCGGCGGCGGTACGCGCATTACCCTCAAACAGGATGAATCGCCAAGGCGCAAGCTTCCCATGATCAGGCACCCGCGAAGCAATCCTAATTAGCGTATCGATTTCGCCTGCCGTTGGGCCCGGGCCGACAAGTTCGATTGGTTTTACTGAGCGGCGGGTCCTCAGCAGTTCTAAGGCGTCGGGCATAGACGGTCTCTGAAAGATGTTGCGATGCGCCTACCACAGCGCAAATCAGGTCACAAACAAGTTGGTGGCGGCTTGAAATCGCCTCGATTTCGGCCGAAAACAACCACGTCATGAATAGGGCACCTGCAACCGCCGCCTTGGGCGGCCGGCCATGTTCGGCGCTTTTGCTTGTCGCCCTTGCATGCCTGCCGTCTGTGGCCAAGGCGCAGAAATTGGCTCAGAATTCGCTTTTTTCGGCTACGCCATCCACCGGGCTGATCTCGCCCATCCCCGCTACACGCACCGACATCTTCGGGCCGAGCAATCTGCCGTTACCGGCGGCGCCGCCCGCTCAAGCGCCATCGCAGGCGCTGAATCCAACTAATACTGCCGCTTCGATTCCGATGGTGCCGGCTGGTCAGGTCGCACTCGCTCTCAGCGCGCGTTTCGGTAAGGACACTTCGCCAATTGGCGGGGGTTTGACGTGGCGCGTCTACAGCGCGAAGGCCGATACGAATGGAAATTTCAAGCTGGTGAAGGAAGATAAGTCCCCCACGCCTACCCTCGTTCTGCCGGCCGGCGCCTATATCGTTCACGTCGGATTTGGTCTCGCCACCGCCGTCAAACCTGTCGACTTGCAAGGCACCAATGTGCACGAAGAATTTGACCTGCCGGCCGGCGGGCTGCGCATAGAGGGCAAGGTCGGTGATGCGCGCATTCCTGCGAGTCAAATTTCATTTGATATTTATAAAGGTAGCCAGTTCGCATCCGGCGATCGCCGTCCCATCGCCGAGCATGTCGTCACCAGCGACGTAATAGTCGTTCCAGAAGGCACCTACTACATTGTGTCAAATTACGGTGATGCCAATTCGGTCGTGCGCTCTGACATTCGCGTGCAGCCCGGCAAGCTAACTGATATTACGGTTACTCATCGCGCCGCCGTCATCACGCTCAAACTGGTGAGCGATCGCGGGGGCGAGGCGCTTGCCAACACCGCGTGGTCAGTGCTCACGCCGGGTGGCGACATCATCAAGGAATCGATCGGCGCATTTCCGCGCGTGATTCTTGCCGAGGGCGAATATCGTGCAATTGCCCGCAACGAAGGAAAAGTTTACGAGCACGAATTCAAGGTCGTCACCGGGGTTGATGGCGATATTGAGGTGCTGGCGCACTGATGGGCGAACGTCTTGCCGAACCTTCCTCCCTAGCCCAGAATTAGTGTAGTGCAGACGATTGCCAACGACGCGATAATGGACGTTTTTACTAAGCTAGATGTACAAAAAATTGCTCTATTACTCGATGTGGACGGCACCATAGTTGATATCGGCCCGTCACCAGCCGAAGTGCAGATTGCCGATGGACTGCCTGAAACACTCGGGCGCCTGTTTGATCTCATGAGAGGTGCGATCGCTTTGGTGAGTGGCCGGCCGATCGCCGATCTTGATCGCCTGTTCGCGCCGTTGCGTTTGCCGTCGATCGGCGGGCATGGTGCGGAAATGCGCGTGAGCGAAAATGAGGTATTTTATTGGGCAAAGGCGTTGCCACCACAAATGCGTGAGCAGCTTGCTGATGTGACTAGCATAAGTCCGGGCGTTGTTGTGGAGGACAAGGGCTATTCCCTGGCACTGCACTACCGAAATGTACCGCAGCAGGCAGAACGCCTCCGCCACCATGTGGCCGCGAGCCGCACGGCATTTCCCGGCGAGGCAACCGAAGTGTTATTGGGTAAAGCGATGTTCGAAGTTAAGCGCCCTGGCATTAACAAAGGCGACAGCATTCGCAAGCTGATGACTCATCCGCCTTTCATCGGCCGAATACCGGTCTTCATTGGCGACGATATCACGGATGAATCGGTTTTCGAGGTGTTGCCGGAGATCGGCGGCCAGGGCTTCAGTGTCAGTCGTTACTTTCCGGGGCTGACTGGAATATTCAAGAGTCCGGCCGAAGTACGTAACGCACTCCAGGTGCTCATAGCCAATGGGCAGGTTCGGCCGTGAGCGACTACGGACTCGATCTTGCGGTCATCGGCAATGGCCGCACGGCGGCGCTCCTTGATCCGTCCTCGCGTGTCGTTTGGTGGTGCCTGCCGCGCTATGACGGTGATCCCGTGTTCTGCCGGCTACTCGCCGGCAATGAGGACAAGGGTTTCACTGACGTATTCCTCGACGGACAAGTTGGGATCCGCTCGGACTATGTGCGCAATACTGCAATCGTGGTGACCGAGCTCATCGACAACAATGGCAGCGCAGTGCGTATCACAGACTTTGCGCCGCGCTTTGAGATTTATGGCCGCACATTTCGTCCACCGCAACTCATGCGCATAGTTGAGCCGATCGGTGGAATGCCGCGCATCACCATTCGCTTTCGAACGACACACCGTTACGGCGAGCCAGTGACGTCACGTTCTTCCGGCAGCAACCATATCCGTTACTGGCGCGATGAGGTGCAGGTCAGGCTGACGACCGACGCACCACTCTCATATATTGAGAACGAGGCTTCGTTCGTGCTGACGCGGCCGGTGCATCTAGTGTTCGGCACCGATGAACCGTTCGAGGGTTCGCTCGATACGACCTGTCGGGATTTCTGCGATCGCACCCGCGACTACTGGCTGGAGTGGGTGAGGCGACTTGCATTCTCCATTGATTGGCAGGATGAGATCATTCGTGCAGCGATCACCCTCAAGCTTTGCAACTACGAAGAAACCGGCGCGATCGTAGCGGCACTGACCACTTCGATTCCGGAGGTTCCGGGATCCGGGCGTAACTGGGACTATCGTTTTTGCTGGATGCGTGACGCCTTCTTCGTCGTGCGCGCACTGAACCGCATCGGCGCGACGCGAACGATGGAGGATTTCATTTTCTATATTTTGAGTGTGGCGGGAGGACGCACCAAACAGGTGCGGCCGCTTTACGGTGTCGTACATACCGATGTGCTCGAGGAGAGAACAGCCCCCGCGCTTGCGGGATATGGTGGAGACGGACCAGTACGCATTGGAAATGCGGCGGTCAATCAGAGTCAACACGACGTCTACGGCAGCATCATCATGGCGGCGACGCCGATGTTCTTCGATCGCAGATTGCCGCGGCCGGGCGATTCGGGGTTGTTTCATACGATCGAGCCGCTCGGCGAGCAGGCCGCGAAGTTCGCGCTTGAGCCGGATTCCGGTATATGGGAATACCGGGGCCGTAAACGGTTGCACACACATTCGGCTGCGATGTGTTGGGCCGGTTGCCAGCGGCTTGAGGCGATTGCCAACCACCTTAACTTGTCGGAACGCGCGACCTATTGGGGCGAAATTGCTAACCGTATCGGCGAACAGGTGCTCAAGCGCGCCTGGAATCCCAAACGGAAAGCGTTTTCCGCGGCTTTCGACAGTGATGACCTCGATGCCAGCGGGTTGCTGCTAGCCGAACTTGGCTTGGTGCCACCGGATGATCCCCGGTTCGTTTCGACTACCGAAGCGATCGGGCATGAACTTCGACGCGGTTTCAACGTTATGAGGTATGCCGCTGCCGACGATTTCGGCCTGCCGGAATCGGCCTTTTTGATTTGCCGGTTCTGGCTAATAGATGCATTGTGGGAGATTGGACGGCAAGATGAGGCTCGCGACATGTTCGTCGATGCGCTTCGATTACGAAATCGGTACGGCCTTTTGTCGGAGGATGTACACCTGGTGACCGGAAAACTGTGGGGGAATTTCCCGCAGACCTATTCAATGTCGGGATTAATATTGACGGCAATCAAGCTGTCGCGAAGCTGGGGAGACCGGTATTGGCGCGGCTCGTCGTAGTGTCGAACAGAGTTGGCGTTCCTGATCATGGCGCGCGGCCCGGTGGGCTCGAAGTTGCGATCAGGCCAGCGCTCAAGCGGTACGGCGGCCTTTGGTTCGGCTGGAGCGGTCGCGTTGCCGACGACACGCCGCGGGCGATGAAATCGGTCACTCACGACAGCATTTCGTACGCCACCGTTGACCTAAGCAAGGACGACTACCAGGAATTCTACAACGGCTTCGCCAACCGTGTGCTTTGGCCGATTTTGCATTACCGCCTGGATCTCGCCGAATTCACGCGTCGTGACCTCGGCGGCTATTTCCGCGTCAATCGGTATCTCGCCACTCATCTTGAAGTATTACTGCGGCCTGACGACATCATATGGGTGCACGATTATCATTTGATACCCTTGGCCAGGGCGTTGCGTGATCGCGGGCGTGACAACAAAATCGGCTTCTTCATGCATATCCCGTTCCCGCCGCCGGAAATTCTGACGGCCATACCGAATCATGATCAGCTAATCCCGGAGCTCTGTCACTACGACTTGGTCGGATTCCAGACCGAAGTCGATTCAGCCAACTTCTCTCGCTACATCGCGAACGAATGCGGATTGCCTTGGGCAAGCGGCAACAGCTTTTACTTCGGCAATCGTGTCGTGCAAGTCGGTACCTTCCCGGTCGGCGTGGAAACGGAAGCTTTCGCGCGGCTGGCGCGCCGCGCCGTGCAGAGCCACTTCGTGCGTGAGGTGCTCGAAAGTCTGTCAGGCCGCGTGATGATTATCGGCGTCGATCGGCTTGACTACAGCAAGGGTATTCCCGAACGTATGAGCGCTTTCGAGCGCTTCCTTGCCAATTTCCCCGACTGGCGTGGCAGGGTCACTTATCTTCAGATCACACCGCGCAGCCGCACCGGCATTCCAGAATACGCTGATATGGGCCGTGTGGTGGGCGAGGCGGTCGGGCGCATCAACGGCGCTTATGGTGAAGCCTCGTGGACGCCGGTGCGCTATATCAACAAAGCCCACAGCCGTACTGCGCTAGCCGGGCTCTACCGCGCCGCCCGCGCTGGGCTGGTTACGCCGTTGCGCGATGGCATGAATCTGGTTGCCAAGGAATTCGTTGCCGCACAGAACGCGGAGGATCCCGGCGTATTGATTCTTTCACGTTTTGCCGGCGCGGCAAGCGAATGTGCTGCTGCGCTGTTGGTTAATCCTTACGACCCAGAAGGCGTTGGCAATGCCATAAACCGAGCCCTCTCGATGCCGCTGGAGGAGCGGCGGCAGCGATACACGGACAATTTCAAAATTCTTGTACGCAACGATATCGGTCATTGGGGTGATCGCTTTTTGTCCGCGCTCGCTCAGCCACCCAGCGGTATCGAAACGCGGACGCTGGCGCCGCTGCTGGGACACGCTGACATTTCCCCATTGACGGAGGTCAAGGCGGATGGCGGACATGAACTAACGCAGCCGTAATGCCAACAACC
>Ga0126382_10000237_pt1 | contig 20834 bp, 15 predicted proteins | sample PanSoiMetPlot_30_FD_92548 | JGI IMG/M metagenome (GOLD analysis project Ga0126382, IMG submission 92548) | Tropical forest soil microbial communities from Panama - MetaG Plot_30 | ecosystem: Environmental > Terrestrial > Soil > Tropical forest > Bulk soil | place: Panama | collected 2016-02-17
CCGCTCGTGCGGCATATGCCGCCATTGATGCTGAAGTATTCCCGGTAGACGCGCAGGCTACCGCCGACGCGCCAAGCGCCAACGCCTGCGTCACACCGGTTGTCATTCCGTTGTCCTTGAAAGAACCTGTTGGGTTCAGCCCCTGATGTTTGAGCCTCAACTCTTTTAGACCGGCATATTCGGCGGAGCGGGGGGCTCGATAGATTGGAGTGTTACCTTCTGATAGCGTGACTACTTTAGAGAAATCGTTTACGAAAGGAAGGAGTTCGCGGAATCTCCAGACACCACTGCGTTCGAGATCGGAATCAATCGTGCGCCGGTCTCTAAAGATGTTCTTTGTCTGAGTGGCAGAGCTGGTGAGATTGAAGGAATACTGGACGTCCAATAAAGCGCCGCATAGCGAGCAGGTATAAAGCCGCTCATCGATGCGATATCGTTTGGCGCAAGTTGGCTCGATACAGAGGAGATAAGCCTCCGAGTTGGTCAGAGTCATTCAGAGAATCTAGTTTAGGGTTGTTCCGAGATCAAATGCCCGCGGCCCTTCGCAGCCTTTTAGCGGTTCGCGCAAGACGCAACGGAACCTGCGAATTCGTGATCGGGCGCGAACCATTACTCTTCCGGTGCGTGATGTTGCCAGAGCCTTTCCCATCCCTCGCTAGGCTCCACGAGCTTCAGGCCCACGCTGCGTTCGCCGGCATCTCTCCAGACCGTCTCGACAATGGCCGTGGCCTCGAATTCGAAGGACGGAACTGAGACTTTCAGTAGCGCACCGGGCTCAATCTCTCGAGCGGTGTGCAGGCGAAGCCCGGACCGGCTGATCTCTTCGACACTCATCTCATCGGAAAAGGGATCAAGGTGAGAAGTATTACCTTCGACGCGCGCCTTCAATGAAACCTTGACGCGCGCCTCCGCCCTGCGATCCTCCTCGCTCTCCTGGACTTCCCCGGCTTCGGCCACCAGATCGTCATAGCAGGGCGCACACACCTGCCGGTATCCAAGATGGGCAACAGCAGCTACCTCGGGGAGATGGGCAATGTTGACTATGTGACTTGTTCGTTCGTTGCAGCGGTCACAGAAGGCAGACATACACAGAAAGCTCCTTCGGTTGGGAGAGAGACACTGGGCACAGGAGAGATGTTGCTTGCAGACTCATTGGATCGACTCGATCAGATGGCGCCAAGTATAAGCAGATTTGCTTTTTGACTCAACAGAATTTTGACCGAGGTGTCTTTGCTTTTGGTTTCTGGGCTTTCGTTTCTGGTTTCCGGTTTGTGGTTTCTGTTTCCGGTTATCCTCTCTCTGTAATCTGCGTAACCTGTGGATGTGCGGGAAATAGCCTAAACCGCAAACCAGAAACTGCAAACCTGAAACAGCAACCTCAACCGAATTCTATCGCAATCGTTGTGCGCTCTCGGCCCATCAGCTTGCTAAAGAGACCGCCAATCCTTTTCGTCAGTCCATACTTCTTGTTAAGCAGGTTATGAGCACGCTCGGCCTCGGCTTTGTCAACAATTCGAGCGTTTGCATCCAGCCACTCGCCTTTCGTGTTGCCCCGAATATCGCACGGGATAACTTTCACGTGTGGATTGTTGCGGATCCGTTTTACTTTTCCAGCATTAGCCAGTGAGTAAACGTAAAAGCGCACACCATCCTGGACAAACCAGACCGGCGTGTCCACCGGAGTCCCGTTCTTCCGAAAGGTCTGTAAGCTTAAATACTTCTCCCCTTCGAACTGATCCAGGTTTGTGCTCATTTGCTCTTGTTGGCTTGAGCGGGCTCGCTCTCGACTCGTTTCCCGGTCTCACGATCGAATACCGCATTGCGGAGGAATTTTCCGGTGCTCCAGGGAGGCGCGCCTCCTCCGAGATACTTTTGAAACCATTCAAGATGAGCGGTGTAGTACAACGCCATTTCATACCAACTCGGCCAGTGGCCGGCGTTCGAGTAGATTATCAACTTTGACGGAACCTCCATCTTCTGAAGCGCCGTGAAGAATTGAAGCGATTGCGTGTACGGAATTCGATAATCCCGTTCTCCGCTGATAACCAGAGCCGGAGTCTTGAAGTTAGTTACCGAATTAGACGGTGAAAATTTCTCATAGAGTTGAGAATTCCACGGTTGACCCTTTAGATCCCATTCGGGAAACCACAACTCTTCGGTCCCGCCAAAAAAGGATCGAGTATCGTACAAACCCATCATTGATGCGATAGCCTTGAAGCGATCGGTATGCCCCTCGAACCACATCATCATATAGCCGCCGTAGGACCAGCCCATCGCACCCATTCGGTTGCGATCCACGTAAGGAAGCTTCTCGAGCGCATCAGTGACCTTCATCAAATCTTCATAGACCTTGCCGGCCCAATCTCCCGAAATGGCGGCGGTGAATTCCTGGCCGCGACCCGTTGAACCCCGCGGATTCGAGAACGCTACGACATAGCCGGAACCCGGATAGACTTGCCAGTCACCGCGGAATCCGTCGGACCATTGCGACTGCGGGCCTCCGTGAACATTTAGTACCAACGGATACTTCTTGTTTGGATCGAAGTCGTGTGGTTTTACGATAAAGACCTGTACCTTAGCGCCCCCAGCGCCTTCGACCCACATAGTCTCAGCCGGCCTGATGTCGACTTCGCTCGCGACAGCGTCGTTGATGTGAGTTAATCGTTTGGCAGGCGCCGCGATACCGTTGTTGATATCGGCAGTGAACAGCTCAACCGGTTCGCCTACCGAGCTTCGGGTGTAAAGCAATCGCTTACCTGCGATCTCCCAGTCCTGGATAGTCTTGTCAGCGAGTACCTGCGTTATCGCCTTCGATGCAACATCGACTTTGTAAATTGGCGTTTGTCCTTCAACCGGTGCCGAGAAGAAAATCGATTTTGAATCCTCAGACCATTCAAAATCCTCAATCCAATCTTTGAATGACTCGGTGATGACAGTCGAGATACCAGCCGCACGATCATAGACCGCGAGCCTGAACAGATCAGACTCGTAGGCGGCCTGCTTCTGTAGTCGATAGGCGATGTACTTGCCATCGGGTGAGAACTTGGGACTGCCGTCGTACGCTGCGTTCGAAGCCGTGATGTTGCGATACGGTTTCTTCAGATCGACCAGCGAGATCAGAAACAGATCATTGTTGGTCGAAGAGGCGGGCTCTTTGTCATGATTCGAAACGTAGACTAACTCTTTGCCGTCTGGTGAGAAATCATATTGAAGCGGACCGCCCAGCTGAAAGCCTGGCGAATCGTAATCACCGGGCGTGAGATCCTTCGTTTCGCCGGTTTCTGTGTTGGCGATAAAAATATGCGTTCTGGTGCCGTCCTTCCAATCGGTCCAATGACGATACAGAAGCGAATCGGCTGAGTGCGCTTTGAGAGGACCCTTTGACCAGGTGTCTGAGATCTTTTGATTGCACGCGTCGTCTCCACCGCACTCCGGATACACATCAGATGAAAACGCGATCCATTTGCTATCAGGCGACCAGAGCGTGTCTGACACGCCGGTTGAAATCTTCGTAATCTTTTTCGCTTCACCGCCAGTCGCAGGCATCACATAAAGCTGAGGACCTCCATCCTTCGAGCTCACGAAAGAGATCCATTTGCCGTCGGGCGAAAAAACAGGCGAGCTTTCTCCCTTTTCTCCGTTTGTGAGTTGGCGCGCACCCTGACCGTCGACTCCCATCATCCAGATGTGCGACACCCGTTTGGCTCGAGCAAGATCGGAAGTCGCCAGCGCATAAATAACTGATCGGCCGTCCGGCGAGGTGTGAATATAAGAGATGGATCTGATTCGATAAATATCTTCGATCGTAAACGCTCGTTTCTGGGCGAGCGCCGCTGTTGGAACAAGCGCCAGGAGAATGGCGGTCATGATAAGTTTTTTCATTGTTATTTTGACCCTTTTTCTTGTGAAGAATACTGATTCAAACGCCACTACAACTCAAGCTTCAAACGCCAACGCCGGTGAGCTCGGCGCTCAAGTTCCATAAGTCTCTAGCGGCTGCTTTATTACGAGACGCGTCAGACGATTCCTGTTGCCTGCATCTCGCGAAATACTTTCCGGTGATCCCTTCCACATCCGGGGAGCTCGCCAGATAAATTGACGCGCGGGCTCCGCGTTCGGGACTGATTGTGACCAGCTTAATCACTGTTTGAAGGAACTTTGGTAGTCCACGAAATAGGTTAGTGCCGACGCCCCCAGGATGCAAACAATTTGCCGTGACCCCGGTTCCGGTTAGACGCTGTGCCAGCTCGCGAGTGAACAAGATGTTTGCGAGCTTGGAGTTCGCATAAGCTCCGAATGTGCTGTATTGGCGACCGGTGGGCCACGCGTTTACATCGAGGTTTCCAAATTTGTGGGCTGCAGAGGCGACATTCACAATTCGCGAGGGAGCACTCTTAATAAGCAGATCCAGCAGGAGGTTGGTAAGCAGGAAATATCCAAGATGGTTTATAGCGAAGGTGCTTTCCAGTCCGTCTTCGGTCATCGATTGCTCGCGTAATACGACTCCGGCATTGTTGACCAGCACGTCGAGGCGGTCGTGGCGTTGGGCGAAGATTGGTGCGAATTGCTTAATTGAGCGCTGAGACGACATGTCGCAGAGCATCAGCTCGACATTGTCGTTACCGCTTTTCTGCTTTATTTCATGCTGGGCTTCTTCGCCACGCTGGCGGTCGCGGCATACCATCACCATGGTTGCTCCGAGCCTGGCTAGCCCGAGTGCTGTCTCCTTGCCGATGCCGGTGTTTGCCCCGGTTACGATGCAGACTTTTCCAACCATAGAACTGTTCGTTCACCCCTTCGGGGTTAAACGTTCAGCGTTCGGAGTTTGGCGTTCGGACTTCAACGGTTCTGGTTTTTCATCTGCGTTAATCTGCGTAATCTGCGGATCTTCTTTCCTTGAATTACTACAGATTCATCCGCAGATTACGCAGATTGCGCAAATGATAAAAGGGGCTTCGTACTCTGAACGCCTGAACTTCTGAGCCCTTAACGCTGATCTATCTTAATGCCTGATCGAAATCCTCAATAATATCTTCCGTTGCCTCGATGCCAATCGATACTCGAATTAAGCTGTCGGTGATTCCCAGCCTGGCTCGATCTTCGGGCGACATTCCCGAATGTGATGTCGTTGCCGGCCGTGTGATAAGCGTCTCTACACCGCCCAGACTAGGCGCAACAATAGGTAATTTTGCGCGCTGAATGAATCTCTCGGCCGCATCAACCCCGCCTTTGATCTCGAAACTTAACATACCGCTGAAGCCATCAAAGAGCTCACGAGCGAGGTTGTGTCCAGCGTGACTGTCGAGACCAGGATAGTTAACCTTTTCGACCGCAGCTTGTCCTTCCAGAAATTGAGCGACCTTCATCGCGCTTTCGTTTTGATGCTTCACTCGCAGGGCAAGCGTTTTCATTCCCCGATAAAGCAGGAAAGCCGCGTGCGGGTCCATAGACCCGCCAAGATGGTTGAGCTTGTGAGTGATCCTTTCAATGAGATCGGCGCGACCGATGCAGGCGCCGCCGACGATGTCAGAGTGGCCGTTTAGGTACTTCGTGCAGCTGTGCAATGAAACATCAAAGCCCCATTCAGCTGGCCGGAAATTGATCGGGCTGGCAAAGGTATTGTCGATCAAGGAAACAAGGCCGTGTTCTTTAGCGAAGGCAGCCGCAGCTTTCAGATCAGTTACTTGAAGCAGCGGATTCGACATCGCCTCAACATAGATGGCTCTGGTATTCGGTCTCAGTTTTCGTTTCCAGGATGCAGGATCGGCCCCATCAATGAAGTCAAATTCGATACCAAAGCTGGCAAAGTCCTTTGTCAGGAAATCATGCGTACCCCCGTAAAGGCAGTTCTGGGCAAGCAGGTGATCTCCGGTGGACAGAATAGTGAGAAGGGAAGTAGTGATTGCAGCCATTCCACTGGCCGCAACGAGTCCTGCTTCGGCGTTCTCGAGGGCGGAGAGCTTTCGATGCAAGGCTACGTGATTGGGACTGTTGTTCATCCGAATGTAGCGAATGTCGTGATAGCTCTCCTCACCTGCGTACTCGAACATTGCTGTCTGGAAAATTGGGAGGCTCACTGCACCCATAACCCGCGGTTCAGGCTCCCCGGCATGGATCAATTTTGTTTCGATTCTATTGAACGATTTCATAGTTCAGATATTGTGCGTCATCGATGAGCGGAGGCGCAAATACCGCTCACCCCTTCGGGGTTCAGCGTTCAGCGTTTAACGTTTAGCGTTCGGCGTTCACCCTACCAGAAGAAACTGCGTAATTGGCGTATGCGGCGGGACAAAAAAGGCGGACTGATGTTAAGAGTGCTAAGAAAGTTATCCGCAGATTACGCAGATCATGCAGATGATGAGAACAATGTGCGGAAACGTCAAACGCTGAACGCAGAACCTCGAAGGGGTGAAGGTCTTAAAGATTAGCGATATTCACCGGTTCCACTGGTTCCGCTAACTCGAACCCGAAGACCCTCGAATAAAAATAAAGCTCGCCGTCGAGTGATTTCTTGATATTCTCCGCTTTTCTGAAGCCGTGCTGTTCGCCTTCGAATGGAACGTATGCGACAGGGAGTCCTTTCCGGAGTGCCGCGTCGTACATCATCTCGGCTTGATTGGGCGGAACTACTTTGTCTTCCAGGCCCTGGAACAAGATGATCGGGCACGACAGACGGTCGGTGAAATGAATCGGTGAACGCTGCCAGTACAGATCCTTGCGCTCAGGATAGGGGCCAATCATGCTGTGGTTATATCGCGACTCAAATTTATGGCAGTCCTGTTCGAGCAACTCTAAATCGCTGATCCCGTAATAACTCGCACCGGCTTTGAAAACATCTCGAAATGTCAGAGCCGCAAGCGTCGTGTAACCGCCGGCGCTGCCACCGCGGATAATCAAACGATTGATATCAGCATCGCCGCGAGCCGCAAGATATCGCGCTCCGTTCACGCAATCATCTACGTCAACCACGCCCCACTGGCCATTCAGCCGCTGTCGATAAGCCCGGCCGTAACCAGTACTCCCACCATAGTTCACATCCAGAATCCCAAACCCGCGGCTGGTCCAGTACTGAATGTTGAGCTTCAGCGTAGTGGTAGTAGCCGCCGTCGGCCCGCCGTGACTGATCACTATCAACGGCGCCCGTTCCGCTGCTTCCGCCTCGTAGTCCCTATTCGCAGGAGGATAGAAAAAAGCATACGCAGTACGTCCTTGTTCGGTTGGATAGTCCACCTGTTGCGCAAGGGATAGATAGCCTTCATCTACCTCAACAGCGCTCGACCTTTTTAGCACGGCAGCTTGATGCGTTGTCAGATCGACGCGGACGATAGACAACGGCTGCGTAGGCGAGCCACCACAGAAAACTGCGCTTCCACCTCCCGTACGAAGACTGGTTATTTCTTTATATGGAAGTTCGATAGTTTCAAGCTTGCGCGTTGAAGTGTCCAGCGATGCCAGATGCCAATTGCCCTGAACGCAGTAAGTACAAATGATCCTTTTTTCGGATTGGAACGCGTATGTGGACATCCGGAAGATCCACTGCGGAAGGCCAAATTCAGCTGACATCTCATAAAGCGGTTCGATACCGTCATCTGCCAGGCGGTAAAGGTTCCACCAACCGGTTCGGTCCGATACAAAATGAAGAACTCCACCGGGCGACCACTCGGGCTGAAAAATAGAATCGCTTGTTTCACCAGCCACGCGCCTCGAGGCACCAATTCGTCCCTCTTCATCCAGGTCACCTACCCACAACTCGGTTCCGTCCCAGGGCATATTCGGATGATTCCAGGTCAGCCAGGAAAGCTGTTTCTCGTCGGGACTGAGACGCGGCGATGAATAAAAATCGTTGCCGGAAACGATGACTTCTCCCGCCGAATCGCCAGCCAAATCGATCTTTGTCAATGTATTGATTGCATCGCGGCCGCCCTGGGTGTGATCCTCGCGAACGCTGTAAATCAAATTACGCTTTTTGTCGAGCACGCCGTCGGCATAACGCATCTTTGGCGTTGATGTGAATGCCTCTGGCGCTTGATCTTTTTCCTGCCGATAAAGTTGCTGGTCACTGAAATTCGAAAAGTATACGTCGCCGGCATCGACGATATAAGCACCGCCTCCATATTCGTGAACCGTCGTGCGTGAATTGAAATCATACGGTGTAACGTCCGTCACAGTTCCGTCCGGCGTACGACGAACGATAACGCTTCTTCCGCGTTCGGATGGACGGCTTTCAATCCAGTAAAGGTCGTCTCCGTCGAATGTGATCTCACCAAGCCCAATTGTGCCCGCCACAATAAGATCTGACGTAATCGGCGATTTCCATGAGCCGTACTTCACTATCTTCTTCGTCATATCACCCCTTGCTTGCTCATCCCTTGAAGAACAATAGTGCTCCAAGCAGACTCAGCACGAGCACCAACAAGATGCCAGCCGCTCCTAGAACCTTATCCACATTCTTGAGCCCAGTCCATTGCAGGTAGTGAATCTTGTAAAGAGCATCCAACCTGTCAGTGTCCTTTCCGCGTTGCGAAAGCGACAGCCGATTCCAATCGAGTTCGATCCGAACCCCGGTGTCTGTAACGACGCTATTCCCCTCAATATGAGCAACCGTTCCGTACCGAGGGTTGCCGGAAACAGCATCGGTTACAAGATCCCTGATTTGATCGTCTGAGGGCTGCGCGTTCGGCTGCAGACTATTAGGGTTAAGATTGAACCATCCGGCTGCGGTGCGCGTGAGCAGGTGTTCGCCAAGAACTGTCTTGACCAGACGAGCCTCGAGCCACGACGGATCGGTCTGTATGGTGATGTTTGGTTCGAGGGGATAGGTTTTAACTTGAAGAAGTTCGTATGCGCCGGCATACCCTGGCTTTAGAAAGAAGACTGTTCCCGTTAGCGCCCATCCAACCAGCGGCAGCAGCATCACGATCCCGATGGCGCGATGAAGCCTCCGGGTAGTCATTGGGAGACTTTGCCGGCAACATTCAATACCAGTCGCGAGGAGTGGTAAACCCGTTGAGTAGCCTTCTGAAAATCGGAGTCCTTCGCGGTATAGATATTCACGAATTTTTGCGGGTTCCGGTCCACAAGCGGGAACCAACTGCTTTGAAGTTGGACCATCACGCGATGCCCTTTTAGGAATGTATGATTCACATCCGGCATTACATACTCGATCTTCTCAACCTTGTTGGGAACCATCGCCTCCGGCCTTTCAAAGCTATTCCTGAATCGCGCTCGCATTGGTTCACCTCGAACCAACATTTGATAACCACCCATCTTCATCCCAGTCGGGTTTGGTTGATTGTCGGGCGCATCGTCCGGATAGACATCGATGAGCTTTACCATAAAATCCGAATCTGTCCCGGTGGTCGAGACGAATAAACTCGCGGTCAATGGACCGGCAACGGTCAGCTCCTCAGTCAGCGCGGGGGTTTGATATACGAGTACATCGTGTCGTCTCGATGCGAAGCGCTGATCGTCAACCATATATTCTCGCGTCATCCCGATCGCGATGTTGTTGATAAATGGAACCGGCTTTGACGGATCACTCACGTACTCATCAAAGCTCTTGGAGTCGGCGGGCGTTGTGAAGGACAACTTGCCGTTTGAATCAAGATAAAGGCTTTCGAGGTGGGCGTTTGCCGGCGGCCATTGTTCGTATGTTTTCCACTTGTTCGATCCGGTCTCGAAAACATAGGCCTCCGGCAGTTTCAACGTGCCCTTGTCTTTAAGATAGTAATTGAAGAAAGGTAATTCGATATTTTCGCGATAGAACTCTCCCGTTTTGCTTCCAAAACGTACATCACCGAGCATATCGCCATCCGATCGAGACCAGCCCCCGTGGAACCATGGACCCATTACCAGAATATTGTAGGCGCCGGCGCTTTGCTTCTCGATGGACTTGTAGGTATTGAGTGCGCCGTAAAGATCCTCCGCATCAAACCAGCCTCCCACGGTCATCACCGCTGGCTTGATGTTTCGGAGATGCGGCAGCGTATTGCGAGCTTGCCAGTATGAATCGTAGTTGGGGTGCTCCATCATCTCGTTCCAGTAGGCAATGATTCCGTGAAAGTATTTCTTGTCGCCATTAGACAACGGCCCCATCTGCAAAAAGAATTTGTATCCGTCAGGCGTGCCGTGGTTGAACCGCTCGCCAGACCCAACAGATGTCGGTTTCGGTCTCGCGCGGCCGAAGCCTGAGAAGAAGTTGAACGCGTGCGGAAGGAAGAGGGTGCCATTGTGATGAAAGTCATCCCCGATGAACCAATCGGCGATTGGAGCTTGTGGCGAAGCGGCTTTCAACGCTGGGTGCGCGTCGATAGTGCCGACAGCGGTGTAGAAACCGGGATAAGAAATGCCCCACATTCCCACGCGGCCGTTGTTGTTTGGAATGTTCTTTACCAGCCACTCGATAGTGTCATAGGTATCGCTGCTTTCATCGATGTCCGAAGGCTTGGTCTTGTGGTCATTTTGGGGCCGCATATTTACATAAGTGCCTTCTGACATCCACGCGCCCCTCACATCCTGATAGACGATGATATACCCTTCTTTTGCGAAGAGAGGTGACGGTCCAATGTTGTCTTTGTAGGCGTTGGGTCCATAGGGTCCGCAGCTATACGGTGTTCGGCTCAAAAGGATCGGATATTTTTGTGAAGTGTCCTTTGGCGAATAGATTGCCACGAAGAGTTTCACGCCGTCGCGCATCGGGACCATGTGCTCGGATTTTGTGTAACTGTCCTTCAGTGAGTAAGCTTGTTGTGCGTGCAACGGTGACGACGCCAACTTTGGCGCAAAACCAATCAGGAATCCCGCGATCAGACATAGGACGAGTTTTTTCATCTTATAATGCTCCGTTCTAAGCGATCCTAAATACCACCCACGGCAGTGGGTTGGATGGTTCAGGTCCAGCCTACAAAAGGCGAGACGGCGTGGCTCCCGTTTTTATTCTTTCCTCGCAAACACGAGGAAAGAAAATTAATAACGTATTCTGGCCCGGCTCCTGTTGTAGGTCGGACCTGAAATATCCACCCACTCCCCGTGGGTGGGATTTACATTTCTCACACACCCACTTTCCGTGGATAGTATTTGAGGCTTTGCTGAATTTGGGTATTCATTTGCCTCTCGACTTCCTCTGCAAATCTCGAAGCGCGCGAAATCCAATTCTCTTGACTCCCTGCGAATCGAGGATCCGACGAATGCCAGGGTCCGTCGTGAATAGCTCGTATTCAGCAGCTCGATCCTGCCACGAATTGGTTATGTGTTTGATCTCATCTCCCGGCACCGAAGCGTGGATGTACAACTCCGTCACTCCCGGCTTTAGCGCGCTGACTGAGCGTTTCCAGTAATCCCTGATCGGTTCGCCAGGTTTGCGATCTCCATGAATCAAGTAGTCCGGATATATCGTCCCGTCGGAATCCAGCTGGCCGCGCTGATGCCCGCCGCCTTGCGCCGCCAGAAGTTCCTGGGAACCCATTCTCAAGGGCAGATTAAACTCCTTTGCGAGCCGTCGATAAATCTGAAAGTAGGCTTCATTGTATTGAAGCGTTCCCATGTGCGAATCCAGATGCGTGACATCGATTCCTGCGTCGATAGCTTTTTTGATTTGGGCCTTAGCTTCGATGTAGGCCTGTTCAGGACTCGAGTTCTTGTACACGCTGTTTATATCCGGCCAGAGGTAGCCCTGCGGATCGACCAGACCCGAGACATCGCTCTTGTTCGCTACTGGACCCCACTTCAATGTTTTCCACTCACTGGTGTGGGCGATGTGCACGCCAAAATCTGCGTTCGTATGCGATTTCGCGTAGGCAGCGATCTCAGGAAACCACGGACCTGGAACGATAATCGTGGAAGAGGTGGCGAGACCGTTTTCCATTGCGTCGATCACCGCTGCATTAGCGGCGTGACTGTTCCCAACGTCGTCAACGTTGATTATCAGGATCTTGTCAGAGGGTTTGAACCCAAGACGCTCGGCGAGCGAAGGCGAACCTGGTCTCAACGGAGCAGCATCGATTGCCACCAACAAGGCAAGTAATAAGAATACAATCGAACGCTTCTTCATCTCGTAATAATTTCCTTTATATCAGACTTCAGATACGAGTGGCGCCGGCTGCTGCCGCGCAAACGAGGATCTCAGGACTTATGCCGGTTGCCTCCTGGTAGCCGGTCGCGACGATTTGTTTGAACTCAGGGACCCGTTCGGTCTTCACAAGATTGATTGTAGACCCGCCGAATCCCCCGCCGGTCATCCGTGCGCCGTGAACTCCTTCAACTGATGCAGCCAGGTCGACCATTATATTCAGTTCCGCGCAGCTCACTTCGTAGTCATCACGCAAGCTGCGATGTGATTCTGCCATCAATTCCCCAAATCGCGTCAGGTCGTTTTGCTCGAGGGCTGACGCCGCCTCCGCCACGCGCGCATTCTCAGTAATCACGTGCCGGCAGCGTTTGTAAACCACTTCATTCAGACCCGCACCGAAACGGTCGAGGTCTTCGATGCTTACATCGCGAAGAGCACGAATGTTTGGGAGCAGCGTGGCAAAATATCTGACACCTGCCTCGCACTCCGCGCGCCGGGTGTTGTACTCGCTCGAGCCCAATTCGTGCTTAACCATCGTGTTGCAGATGACCAGCCGCACGTCTTCCGGAAGCGATAACAAGTTAAAATCGAGCGAACGACAATCGAGCATTAACGCAGTTCCGGCTTGCGCGTTACACGAGATGAACTGGTCCATTATTCCGCATCGCATTCCAACGAATTCGTTTTCGGCCTTCTGACAAAGTGTGGCGAGCTCAACACGATCGATTTCGAAACTCGAGTTATCCAGGAGGGCGAAACCTGCTGCCACCTCAATAGCTGCAGATGAACTCAAGCCGGCGCCGATTGGCACATCGCTTCTGATAGTCAGGTCCGCGCCGCGCAGTTTGTAGCCCACTCGTTCGAGCATCACCGCGACTCCGCAGACGTAGTCGCTCCAATGACCTCGAGCGCGCGGGTCAGGCTGGTTAAGATCGAACTCGACGGATTCGGAAAAGTTCTCGGAGTGAATAAACAGCGCGCGATCATCGCGAGGCCTGATCGCAGCGTAGGTGAAAAGATCGATCGCCGCGGGCATCACGAAGCCATCATTGTAGTCTGTGTGCTCGCCGATCAGGTTCACGCGGCCAGGGGCTCGGTAGATGCGGGCGAAGCGGGGTTCTTCGAATGACGGCGTCATCGTGCTACTTCTGGCTGTGAAGATCGCGTTCAGCGAGCTCCTTCATCATTCTTTGACCTTCCAGGCTTACGTCTGCGGGTTCCGCTGTCGCAGACCCTCGTCGTCCCAATACCAGCATGACGACTCCAAACACCAGCAACACTGCGCCCCATCCGAGATTCACATTGATCCCCAGGGAGCGCTGATAGATGGATTTGTCGCCGACTGCTCCGTATATAACCAGCAAAAGGCCAAAAAGCGTGAACATCAAACCGATAGGCAATCTAATGTCTAGTCCCATAGTATTTTCACCAGAAAATTATGTTCAGCATCAGCGTCATCAACAGCACGATCGCGCCAAGAATCTGCGGCCGCTTAAACCAGGGAAGATGCTCCTCTTTTGGCCGTTCGGTCAGCGAGTAAACCAATCCGGCCAGCTCCTTATCCTCGCGCGGCTTTGTTATCAGACTTACTAATATTGTAACAACAAAGCAGGTGCTCCATGCGAAGATCGCCGTCCAGAAGTTTTGCGCCATCTCGCTTGGATAAATATGCTCAGCGCCAAACCAGCCACCTTTCACGCCAGGGGTCGCATGCAACGGCAAGGTGAGGCCGTGATGAATCGCAGCAGCTATGGTGCCCGACAACAGGCCGAGGAACGCGCCGTGCCCGGTCGCTCGCTTCCAGAACATACCCAGAAGGAACGTCGCGAACAGCGGTGCGTTTACGAAGGCGAACACCAACTGGAGCATATCCATGATGTTATTGAAGCGCGTTGCTACATACGCCGCCGCCACCGAGATCGCGATCCCAAAGACCGTCGACATCCTTCCCATCCACAAATAGTGCTGATCACTGGCGCCACGCCTGATGTAGGACTGGTAGATGTCATAAGTCCAGACGGTATTGAACGCGGTGACATTGCCGGCCATCCCAGACATGAAACTTGCCATCAACGCTGTTAGCCCGATCCCCAGTATCCCGGAAGGGAAGTAATGTCCCAGCATCATCGGGATTGCCATATCATAATTGAACGCCCCATCCGGTTTCTTTGGCAGCGCAAATCCGCTCCCGCCTGATTGATAGGTGAGGGCGATCGCGATCATTCCCGGCAGGATCACCAGCGCGGGAAAGAACATTTTTGGCACTGCAGCAATCAGCGGCGTTCGTCGAGCCGCGGACATCGAGTCGGCGGCCATCGCTCGTTGAACGACAAGAAAGTCGGTGCACCAGTACCCGAACGACAGCACGAAGCCGAGCCCCATCACCATCCCAAACCATTCGACGCCCATCGGGTTGGCCGAAGGATTGTCCATAAACCTCCACGATTCTGACCACGCTCCGGGCCCGAATCCGTTTTGGGTCGCGACGACTGAAAGTCTCGACTGCAGCCCTGACCATCCGCCCGCGTCTTTTAATCCCAACAAGACAAGTGGCAAAAATCCAAGCACGATCAGAAAGAATTGCAATACCTCGTTGTAGATCGCTGATGTGAGCCCGCCAAGAAAAATGTACAGAAGCACGATCACCGCCGAGACCAACACGCTGAAATTGAAATCCCAGCCAAGCAGCGTCTGAAGCAGGAGGCCCATCGCGTACATCGAGATGCCCGATGAAAATACGGTCATTATTGCGAATGAGATCGCGTTTAAGCCGCGAGTCTTCTCGTCGAATCGCAGCTTCAGATACTCGGGAACCGACCGAGCTCGCGAGCCGTAATAGAAGGGCATCATGAACACGCCCACGAATACCATCGCTGGAATCGCGCCAACCCAATAGAAATGGCTGGTTGCGATTCCGTACTTAGCTCCCGACGCTCCCATGCCGATTACTTCCTGTGCGCCGAGGTTGGCGGATATGAACGCGAGCCCGGTGATCCATGCGGGTATCGAACGCCCGGATAAAAAGAAGTCGGTGCTTGTCTTCATATAGCGTCGGAGGGCGAAACCTATGCCGAGCACGAAGACGAAGTAGACGAGCATAATGATCCAGTCGATGGCAGTAAGGGTCATGTTCTGAGCCTCAGCGAATTAGATTTACTGTGATCGGAAAAACTGGCAGACGGCACGAGAATATCATTTATTCTTGTTTTCGTGTTCCTTTTCTTGCTCGAGCCATGCATTCTTCAAATAGTGCTTTAGCCGGACCAGGAACCCTATCCCGGCTAACAAAAAGAGTAAGAGAGCAATGGCCGCCAATGAATCGTCAATCCAGGCCGGAATATCTTTGAACACCTCGTGAACAATGACTATCGACATTCCAGCAGCCATGAGAGCATTTGCTAGTACAGCTGACTGGAAACTCTTTCCGGACCGTTTTGCGAGGACCCACGCCCCGACAAAGTGAACGAGGATCGCAACAAAAATCACAATCGTGATCCACTTCGGTAGTATCACGAGACCCTCGATTTATTAAATTCAACGAACAGGCGCGAGGCGTTCCCCAACAGATTTGGTCAGTGGAGAGCGCACTATACATCGCGCAGTCGTTGGTTGTCAGCACGGATAAAGAGATCAAAACAGATTTCCAATCCCACCAACGCCGGTGGATGGTTCATACACAGCCGACGACGGACGACGCGAGCCTCAGTTATGCAATCCACCAACTGCGTTGGTGAGATTATCGGACGAACCTCGCGGCTTCCTTTGTAGGTTGAGTATGAACGATCCAACTGCGTTGGTGAGATTGCATAACTGAGGCTCGCGTCGTCCGTAGTCGGCTGAGTATGAACGATCCGCCAACTGCGCTGGTTGGATTCTGAAATCGGAGCGCAGTGGTTGCTTCCGTGTGAATGTCGCCTTAACCAGTCCCACCATTCGCATGGCTCGCGGTATCTCTGCGTTGCGCATAAACCACCGCCAGACATTTCCACTCCGCAAATTCTCAGCGCTCAGCAAGGTAATTCCGACATCGATGCCGATCACGTCTGGATTCACCCATCCGGTGTTAGGGTTGAAAGCATCCACGAACCCGTAGCGACCCCAGATCTTTTTATCGGAACTGCCATACCTATCATGCATCGCGCGCAGCGCCGGCAGACAGATGTCTGGTGTGAACATCAATGAGCCGGCGGCCGCGCATGGCACCACCGTTCCGTCGATGTTTGAATCGCGAGGAGGACCGCCCCAGGCCAGATACCCCTTGGCGCTGTCTGAAGCGGTAATTCCCCATATGTTCTCCGTGTAGCCGGGAAACTCTTTAGATAACTCCATGCAGAAGGCTCGATGGGCGCGAGTTGCCGCTATAGAGTTTTCGTAATAATTGATGTGCGGCAGCTCCTTTTCTCTCAATCCGCGATAATCAACCCAGGCGTGCGAGTACTGATGGATGAACAATGGCGGAGCCCCGGACATGTATGAGTAGCCCTCGTAGCTGATCCAATCTCGTCTCCAGCCACGCCAGGATTGAGGAGTAATTGGATGCAGACGCGAACCAATCGCCAACAGATAAAGAATTGTGTGCTCGCTATAAGTGTCCCACATCGAGGAAAGAAAACCGGTCTCCGGTTTCCACCCATGTGACAGGAGGGCCGGATGCCCGTTCTTCATCCATCGAAAATCGATCGCGTCGTAGATCTTTGATGCTAGGCGGACGATCTCTCTGTCGTCTCGGAAGTACTGTCTGGCAGTTAGAACGCCTCCCATCAGCAAAGCGGTGTCGATTGAGGAAACTTCGCTGTTCCATCGACGCTCGCCGGTGCGCGCGTCCAACCAATGATAAAACCAGCCGTGTTCACGCGTAGCGCGTTCGGCAAAGAATGTAAGAGTTGCGAGCGTCCGTTCTCGAGCCTTACGTGGCTGGACCCAACCCCGCGAAGCAGCGATGCACAGTGCACTAAGGCCGAACCCGGTTGCCGCAATGCTGGCCACGCCTCGGTGATTCTCGTCGATAGCGGAGCCGTCTGCCCTGGCGCGATCCAGCACAAGCCCCGTAATCGGATCAGCTTGCTCCCAGAAATACAGAAATGCTCGATGGGAGAGGTCCTCGAGGAAGGCATTGTCATCCTTAGAGAGCGAGTAATAATCAGGCGGGATCGCGAACGTCGTTTGGACGATTATGCAGAGAACGAGAAGAAAACGAATGAGCGCTCTTAAAACCAGCAAGTCCGGTATACCTTACCTTAGCGCCTCCGCGGCTTTGCGACTTTGCGTTTAAGCAGGGCTTTTCAAGTTCGTAGAATTGAAACGCCGCCTTTAAACGCAAAGTTGCAGAGCCGCAGAGACGCAAAGTGCGAATGTTTACTTCACGATCTGGAAACTTGCTTGCAGTCCCTCGGCAGAATTCTGGCCCACAAACACCTGGAATTCGCCGGGCTCGACAACGAATCGCATTGCGCGATCGTAGAAACCCAGATGCTCCGAGGACAGCGTGAACTGCACGCTTCGCTTTTCGCCGGATCTGAGTGTAATTCTCTCGAAGCCCTTCAGCTCTTTTAACGGTCGGGTCACGCTTGCTACCACATCCCTGATGTAAAGTTGGACTACTTCGTCGCCGGGCCGCGCACCGATGTTTTCAAGATCCGCGGTAACGGTTAAGCGACCGTCGGGTTTGATGCTCAGCGCGCTAAGAGTCAGATTCGTGAGTCGAAAGGTCGTGTAGCTCAGTCCGTATCCGAACGGAAAGAGCGGAGTGACAGGAGCATCCAGATACTTCGATGTGTACTTGTTTTTCGGATCCGGCGGACGCCCGGTGTTTTTGTGTCCGTAGTAGATCGGTATTTGTCCCACATGGCGCGGAAAGGTAACTGGCAATTTTCCTCCGGGGTTGACATCGCCAAACAAAACGTCAGCAATTGCATTGCCGGCTTGAGTACCGCCAAACCACGTTTCGAGAATCGCCGGCGCGTTATCTGCTATCCAGTTAATCGTCAGCGGCCTGCCGTTCATCAGGACTACTACAAACGGTTTTCCGGCTGCTGCGACAGCCTTAGCCAGTTCGAGCTGACGCCCTGGTAGATCGAGCGAGGCCCTCGAGGCTGCTTCGCCGCTCATATCGGCAGACTCGCCCACGGCCAGGATTACTACATCAGAATCACGAGCCGCGCGGACCGCCTCATTCAAGAGTGCTTCGGCATTTGTTTCGTCACCAGCAGCGGAAACGGTGCAGCCCTTTGCGTAGTTGATCCGCGCAGCCGGGGGAACTTTCGCCCTGATCCCTGCCAACAGCGTGACTGCGTCTTCCCTTCGTCCGTCTCCCGACCATGAGCCGATCATATTCTCCTGGTCATCGGCGAGCGGGCCGATCAACGCAATTGAGCGAACATCCTTTTGCAAAGGTAGTGTGTTCCGCTCGTTCTTAAGAAGCACAATTGAATGAGAAGCTACGTCGCGCGCCGTCTGCACATTCGAAGCGCTAAGCATTGTAGTTTGCTCCCGGGCTTCGTCTGCATAAGGGTGATCGAACAAACCAAGACGAAACTTCACCCGAAGAATTCGGCGGACGGCTTCATCGATTGTTGCCTGAGTAAGTTTGCCTTCACGAATGAGGGCAGCCGCGTGTTTTGCGTACAAGCGGCTGACCATTTCCATATCAACGCCGGCAGTCAGCGCAGCGCGAGCAGCTTCTGATTCATTTCCGGCGATGCCGTGATTGATCAGTTCTCTGACCGATTCATAGTCGCTGACCACAAAACCAGTAAACTTCCATTCGCCGCGCAGGATCTTTGTCAGGGTGAATGGATTTGCCGAAGCAGGTATCCCGTTCAGATCGTTGAACGCGCTCATAAACGTTCCGACTCCGGCGTCTATCGCAGCCTTGAACGGAGGCAAATAAATCTCTCGCAACCTGTTCTCGGACATGTCGGTCGTGTTGTAATCACGGCCACCTTCAGCAGCGCCATACGCCACCCAGTGCTTGACACAAGCTACAACCTTTCCCGGAGCGCTGTAATCATCACCCTGAAACCCTCGGACGCGAGCGCGCGCCATCAACGCACCCAGGTACGGATCTTCGCCGGCTCCTTCCACGATTCGTCCCCATCGCGGATCACGAGCGATGTCGACCATCGGTGCAAACGCCCAGCGCACGCCCGCAGCATAAGATTCAGCGGCAGCTACCGCGGCGGCGCGCTCGACAAGCGCCGGATCCCAGCTCGCGGCTTCCGCCAGCGGCACCGGGAAGATAGTACGGTAGCCGTGAATGACATCGAACCCGAAGATGAGGGGAATCTTCAATCGGGATTGCTCGACGGCGATGCGCTGAAGCTCGTTGGTCTTACTAGCGCCCCGAACATTGAGCGTTGAACCAAGTAAACCGCGTCTTACCAGATCTACGTGTTCGGGTCGGTAATTTCCGTTTGCTTCGCCGTCGAGCTGCTGAAGCTGGCCAAGTTTTTCTTCGAGAGTCATGCGCGCGAGCAATGCTTCGACCCTCGCGTCAATGTCCGCTTGTGGTGCAGACGCCAGGGCTGCATACAGCACTGCCGACCACAGACAGATACAGACGAGTACAAGTCTTAAACTTGAGCCAGTAGCTTTCAAATTCATCAGAAGCTAAACCGAGCTTGAAACTCGACGACGCGTCCAGCCAGAGCACCATCGGGTTCTCCAAAGTTCGGCCGGGTGACGAATACTCCACCACTGCCAGCCTGAAACGGTGCCAGGTTTAGTTTATTGAAAGCGTTGAACATGTTGAAGCGCAGGTCGAGTCCCGCGTTTTCGCCGAGCACTCCAAACGATGGAAGGCCGAATCGTTTCGCCAGACTCAAATCGACCGAGGTGTATCGTGGACCTCGAAACACGTTGCGTCCGATCCCTGGAGGATTGAGCTCAAAGGTCGGCGTCCCGGTCGCATCAGTATTAACCTTAGTGCTGAAGTAAAGTGGGCCTCCGCCCGGGAAGATACCTCCGGGCTGAAGGAAGTTATGGTTGGTATTTGGCGCGGGCTGTTTGCCGAAGAAAGCAATCGGTCGAATCGGACCGAAGAACTGGCCGTTCGGAAGTCTGGCGCCTTGATCTATCTTGGGTGTCCACGGGAAGCCATCGTGGTGGGTGAAGATCCCGCTTATTTGCCAGCCGCCCAGTATCTTGCCCGTCCAATCGTTTCGTCCTCTTAGCAAAGGTATGTCCCATACCGCAGAGCCGACCACGAAATTGGTCACATCGAAATCAGAAGGTCCGCGCTCCTGACGTTGGTCTATTGGGAACGTCTGATTGGTGCATCCGCACGGCGCCTCGAAAGATGCGGTGTCAATGCTCTTGCTAAAACGGTAGTTGACATCAAAAGTAAGGCCTGCTGAGAAATGCTTCTGCAAACGCAGCAGCATCGCGTTGTAGTTGGTGTTTACGTCGGGAACTGCGAAGTACACCGCGAAGAAGTGGGGATTCTGAACCGGTTGTACCAGGTGCTCGGGTACGATTCGGACGAACTTATGTCCGGCGCTCGCCTGGTATCCGGCAGTCGCAGTCATTTTCCACGGGAGCTCGTATTGAGCCTCGAATGACCAGCGATAAAGATACGCGTTTGGCAGGTCCGGAAATGTGCCATAGATCTCTATCGCACCAACTCGCGGGGCACCGGACTCAGGATCGAATCCGCCGCCCAGATTCGGATTTGCCGGAAAGCTGAAAGGCGAATTGCTGCTGCCAAGTGCGTACAATATTGTTCCGCCGGCGAATGGACTTCCGAACTCACCCGGGGCGGTGCCGCAAC
>Ga0126382_10000239_pt1 | contig 20761 bp, 20 predicted proteins | sample PanSoiMetPlot_30_FD_92548 | JGI IMG/M metagenome (GOLD analysis project Ga0126382, IMG submission 92548) | Tropical forest soil microbial communities from Panama - MetaG Plot_30 | ecosystem: Environmental > Terrestrial > Soil > Tropical forest > Bulk soil | place: Panama | collected 2016-02-17
AAATAACGGAACGGCAATGCCAAAACGTCTCATTGAACAGACTCCTTTCCTAATTGGATCGACCTGACGTTCAACTTAGTCGACTATCCAGACACCTCAACTCTGGTAGCGCCAGACAAAAAGTTTGCGTGAGGAGTCAAAGATTTTGTGTGTGAGGAATCGTTTCGAGGCAACGGGACAAGATACCAAGAGAAAGGGTACCAATTCTGGGCTCGTTGCTCAAGTCCGATCGAGGCGCCGCATTCAGATGCCGGTCCTTCGATTTGAAATTCGTCGATAGGGTTCAGCGTTTCGCCTTCGGCGCTTAGCCTTCAGGGTTCAGCGTTCGCCTTCGGCGCTTAGCGTTCAGAGTTTAGCGTTCAGCAGTTGTGAATCCTCATGACCTAAGCGTAGGGGATAATATTTCAAGGCTGCGAGGTGGTTCAACCTACCGGTCATCCGGTTTTTATGGTTTATGCTGTTAACGATCGATCTCCATTCAGCGTTTCACAATTGGGTCGAACCGACACCACTTGCAAAATCAAAACAGAAATAAGTAAAGACTGAACCAGAATAGGAGAAGGAAAATGATGCGCAGTAAACGTTTACCCATATTCGCATTTGCTCTTTTGCTGACGGCGGCGGTCGCGGTGCGCGCCGACAGCGTCGACGACTTCGTTAAGGCGGAGATCCAGAAACAGCATATCGCCGGTGTATCGATTGCCGTGATCAAGGATGGGAAGATCGTGAAGGCCGAAGGTTACGGCTTGGCGAATATTGAACTCAATGTTCCCGCCAAGGCCGAGACCGTTTATAAGATCGGTTCCGTCAGCAAACAGTTCATCGCATCCGGAATAATGCTTCTTATCGACGAAGGCCGGATCAGTCTCGATGACAAGATCAGCAAGTTTCTCGACGGAACGCCAGAGACATGGAAAGACATTACCGTCCGTCACCTGCTCACGCACACATCTGGAATCGTCCGCGAGGCTCCCGGCTTCGATCCGATGAAGATCCAAAATGACGCTGATGTCATAAAAACTGCCTACTCCCTGCCTCTCCGTTTCCAACCAGGCGAGAAATGGGAGTATTGCAATGTCGGTTACTTTACTCTTGCTGAGATCATCCGCAAGGTCACCGCCAAGCCCTGGCCGGACTATCTGAAAGAGCGTCTTTTCGCACCGCTCGAGATGAACGCCACCCGCACCACTACGATGACCGATCTTATACTCAATCGCGCAAACGGTTATTTATGGAAAACCGGTAACCAGCAAAACGCTGAGATCTACTTCGCGTTGCGTCCAAGCGGAGCATTCCTGTCTACGGTTCTCGATTTGGCGAAGTGGGATGCGGCGTTATACACGGACAAGCTTCTTAAACAATCTGTCCGCGAGCAAATGTGGACGCCAGTAAAACTCATCAACGGCGCGACGCATCCATACGGCTTCGGTTGGGAGCTAAGCACAAGGGCCGGTCACAGAGTGGTCAGTCATGGTGGTTCTCTCCCAGGGTTTCGCGCAGCGCTTTATCGATTCGTGAACGATAAGCTGACCGTGGTGGTGTTGACCAATAGCGACAATGCAAATCCAGGCCCTATTGCTACCGGTATCGCCGACCAGTACATACCGGGCTTGATACCTCAGCGCATCGCCGTAAAGGTGAATCCAAAAATATTTGAAGCTTATGCCGGACAATATCAACCGAACCCATCGCTTGTGGTCACAGTAACCCCAGAAGGCGAGAAGCTAATGATGCGACAAGGATCGAGTGAGAAACAGGAGCTGGTGCCTGAGAGCGAATCCAGCTTTTTCATGCCCTCGAATAGAGAAGTGACCTATAGCTTCGTGAAAGATGAGAAGGGTCAGGTCACGCATTTGGTAGTTCAGAGAGAAGGACAGGAAGTAGGAAGAGCAAAGAAAATTAAATAAGAAGTCGATGCTATCATTCGTTCGCACCGTGCGCTCCACTACAGAGCCGCGCTGCCTGTGACAAAAGATAGTTTCGCTCAGGCAAGCTCCCGGTCTTGCCTGCAGCAGCTCGATAGTGCTCAACTGCCGCCTTGTAATCGCCAGTCATCTCCAACAGATGGCCTCGAACAGCATCCAGGCGATGATGATTGGCAATGCGGTTATCAGAGTCAAGCGCCTTCAACAACTCCAGACCTTTTGTAGCGCCGTGCACCATTGAAGCAGCGATAGCATGATTCAATTTGATCATCGGGTTGTCAGACATCCGGGCAAGCAGTTCATAAAGCGCCAGTATCTGTGGCCAATCGGTTTCCTCGGCGCGCGGAGCTTCGTCGTGAATTGCTGCGATTGCTGCTTGCAGCTGGTAGGGTCCGACCCTGCCCCTGGGTAGCGTAGCCGAGATCAGCGCGATTCCCTCCTCTATTTGTTGCTTATCCCATAGTGTTCGATCCTGCTCGGCAAGAGGAATCAACTCGCCCTGTGCGCCGGTTCTCGCGAGTCGTCGCGCGTCCGTCAGCAACATCAGCGCGAGCAAGCCGGCGACTTCCGTGTCGTCAGGCTGCAGCGTGAGCAGGATCCGACAAAGACGAATCGCTTCACGCGACAGATCGGCGCGGCGCAGATCCGGCCCGCCGCTGCTCGCGTAACCTTCGTTGAACATCAGATATAGAACGTGAAGAACTGCGCGCAATCGTTCGGCTCGATTTCTGATAGTCGGCAGTTCAAACCGAATTCCGGAATTCTTGATGCTCTGCTTGGCGCGGCTGATCCGCTGCGCCATTGTTGCTTCTGGCACCATAAAGGCGTGCGCGATTTCTGATGTGGTCAAGCCACCCACGGCCCGCAATGTAAGTGCGATCGCGGACGCCGGCGTCAGCGCAGGATGACAGCACATGAACAGAAGAACCAGCGTGTCGTCTTCCTGGGGAGCGAATCCGAAAGGCGTCGTTTCAAAGCTACGAGACGCTTCTTCGACTAATTCTGTTTCGCGCCTGCGTCGAGCGGATTCGCTTCGAAGCTGGTCGGTCATCCGCCGAAAGGCGACCTTCGTGAGCCACGCACGCGGATTGTCGGGCAGTCCCTCGCTCGGCCACTGCATCGACGCGGCGAGTGCTGCCTCCTGAACGGCATCTTCAGCCGCAGCGAAGTCGCGAAATTTTCTCACGACGCTCCCGAGCACCTGCGGGGTTAACTCGCGCAGCAATTGTTCGATCGGTAAACCGGTGGCTTTTGATGTCATAGGACGTATAGGACGTATAGGATGTATAGGACCTATGGGACGTATAGGTCCTATCAAATTCCTATCACTGCCACTCTTCCGGAGTGCTGCTCATCAGTTGACGGACTTCGACTGGCATTGTGCCGGGCGTTCCTGCGGGCGCCGGCGACAGAGAAGCGCGGGCGGCGATTTTGTAAGCCTCCTCCGCGTTCTCTACATCGACGATCCACCATCCGGCGAGGAACTCCTTGGCTTCCGGAAATGGTCCATCGGTGACGATCGGCGTACCGTCTTTGGCTGCGTTAACGATCTTCGCCTGGTCTGGCCATGCAAGGCCTCCGGTTGCAACAAGCACGCCCGATTCCTTGAGTTCCTCGTTGAAATTGCGCATGAAAACCATATTCGCCTGGAGATCCTCCTTCGGCCACTTGGTATACCAATCAAACATTTCCTTCGTGCCGCTCACCATCAACATGTATTTCATTGGTTGACTCCTTTCGATTTTAGCTCCGAATTGATGCTTTCATGGTATTAGTCGGATCCGATCCACAGTTCTCGACATCGATAAACTCTTTTACTACTTTGTCGGATTGAGGTCGGGCAGAATTACTAATGAAGACAATCCTTTACCTGACCACGGCTCGATACACAACTTCAACAAACATCATAAGAAAGTTCGGGAGTTCAGGTTTCGATTGCCGATCTGCGTAATCTGTGGATCAGCCGCTCTGGCGAATACCCACCTATTTATCCGCAGATGACGCAGATTACGCAGAGATCTTCGCGGCGGTGGGCGAAGGTGATGCGGACATTGTACGCTTGGAAGGTTTGCTCGACGGCTCCCGCCGCTAAAGCACCCTTTTCGAGATCAATCGAACACCTCATTTCTTCTGCGATAGTTCGTATGGTAACCGGCCGGACCTCGGAACAATCGAACAGCCATTACTTTGAATGTTTATCGAACCGTAGGTTTCGCACTCTTCCGCCGGTGAGCCGGAATCCAACCACACGCTTATCGGCATCACGCGTGAACTGGACTCTTTGAAAAAACCACTGTGATCCCCTGAAGCGGTCACCGTCAAACTGGGTAAGTTTTATGTCATCATGGCGTCTGTGCTGCGCAATGAGCTGACCTTCTTTAACCACTAATGTATAAGTTGTGCCAAGCTCAGGACTGTAGTAATCACCCGAGAATTCCGACAACTGAGCGGGCGTTGCAGCCGCGGTGTCCGATCTGGTTGCAGTCCGAGTCTGGCCCGACCTCTCGAGTTTGAACCTTGTGATCTTGCCGTTCTCGTCTCGCTCGAATGTTAGTTCTCCACCGATATCCTTTAAAGCGAACTTTGTTTCAGAGAGCGGGATCAATTCGGCCTTTCCTTCCCCGTCAGGTTGTCCAAAGAGCTTGTCGCCCTCCTTTATGATGGTTACCAGCGACCAGCTATCCACGAGATACTTACCGGCATAGTCGTTGAAGATTGCGGGATTGACCTTTGCAGCCAAAGGCTGGGGCGGCTTCGCGGCAGCTGCCGCTTCAGGCTCGAGCTTGTCGGCAAGGTAAATGTCGGCTATTTGCCTCGCAACGCGAGAGGGGTTAAACGAACCCAGGTTGCTCAATACAACAACTCCGAATCGTTGATCTGGAAACCAAAATACAAAGCTGCGATACCCGGCATCGCCGCCGCTGTGCCCGACAGTGTTGAGACCGCGATAAGGGCCTATGCTCAAGCCGAAAGCGTAATCGAGTTGCTTTCCACTATTCAGAGTCCCTTTCTGCTGCATTTGATCGATGACCGGGGCGCCTATCTTTTTGTCCTCGAAATTCAATACCCATTTGGCCAGGTCTTCGGCGGTGGTAAAAAGACTCGTCGCCCCGACATTCGCATAGTTAAGCGCGGCGAGCCGAAAACCATTGCTGGAGGACGAGTAAGAGTAAGCCCGATTTTTAACGATCATCTGATGATCGTCGTGAAAGTGAGTATTGGTCATGCCAAGCGGCCTGAAGATGTTCGCTGCAGTAAACTCTGGAAATGGTTGACCGCTCACGCGCTCGGCGATGACCGCAAGCAAAGTGTATCCGGTGTTTGAATAGAGGTGCTCCTGGCCGGGATCGAAGTTCAATTCCTTCTGATTGCGTACCATTTTCAGAATGTGCTCTTTGGTAATCACATCGTCCAGACGCCAGCCGCCCATCGCAAGCAACTCCCACTGATCGCGCAATCCGCCGGTATGGTGAATCAAATTTCGTACTGTGATCTTCTTGCCGAAGTCGGGCACTTCCGGAAGATATTTGCGAATGTCGTCATCGAGCGATAGCTTCCCTTGATTAGCCAGCAGCGTGACGGCAAAAGCTGTGAATTGCTTGGAGACTGAAGCAACATGAAAGACTGTGGAAGGAGTTATGGGGACGTTGTATTCGAGGTTAGCGATTCCGTAACCGCGTTTGTAGACAACCGTGCCGTCCTTGATGACCGCTATTGCCGCACCCGGAGAATCCGGTTTATCAACGTCGGCGAAAAGCTTGTCCACCTTGGCGGCAATCGCATCCTGATTGTTTTGAGCTAAGGTGGTCGATTGTTTTGGTCCAACGGAGAACAGAATGATCAAGAAAGCGAGCCCGTTAAAGAAAGACTTTTTCATAACAGCCTCCCGAACAATTTTTGCAGCCTCAATGTCGAACTATTCCTTTTCCGCCTCTTTCTCTGAATCCTCTCTAACGACGCCAGAGAAATGAACCTGTGCGGGGGCGTCTCCAGTTCCGAGCTGCCAGAAGAAAAACGCCGCCTGCAGTCTCGTCAGCAGCACAAAGTCAGACTACTGAGATGGTATAGTCAATGCGAGATATTATCGTTCTGATTTGCCAATGGGTCATCAGATAATCAGCTTCTACGCTCAGATAGACAATTCTGTTCCCGGTTCCTCTTTGTGTTCGTGCGGGTCTGTCGTTGGCATCCTGGAATTGATGCTATTCACGTTGTTGCAAATGTCAATTGAACTCATGCCTGACACCTATCTTTATGGTTTGACTTCACTAAGTTCACAACACGTGCAAGTCAAACAGCACGACTGCGAATCCGCGCGGCCGAGAAAGGAACTCGAACTGTGCCGTCACCTCGGCGTAGACCGGAACGCAGGACCAATGCCTAAGCCAAAGCTGTCGAATTGCCAACCGCAGGACCGGCACCAACAGAGATTTTAATTACTTTTCATAGGGCCAGTGGGCTTGAGTGAACAGACCACCATCTACCCAGATTGTCTGTCCACTGATGAACGATGCATCATCACTGGCAAGAAAGACGACAGCCGCGCCGACATCCGCTGGAGTTCCAACGCGGCCCAGAGGCGTGATCTTGCCCCAAGTGGCAGCGTAATTCGGATCTTCCACCCTGGTTCGTTCGATTTCAATCGCGCCTGGCGCAACGCAATTTACGCGTATGCCATATCCTCCCAGTTCCACTGCTGCGACCCTGGTCAATATCTCAACGCCTCCTTTGCTCGCGCTATAGGAGGATAGATTTGGAAATGGAAGCTTGTTACTCCCCGAACCAATATTCACAATTACGCCGCCGCCCTGCTCTTTCATCCGCTCCGCGGCAAACTGGGTACACAGGAAAGTTCCCTTCAGATTAGTGTCAATTACGAGATCCCAATCGTTCTCACTCAATTCCAATAACGGTTTCCATGTTTGCACGCCGGCGTTGTTCACCATGATATTGAGCTGATGAAAATGATCTACCACCAGCTCAAACATATCTTTTACCTGCGCGATCGCTCTCACGTCTGCGTGAACAGCTAAAGCTTCCACTCCAAGCTGTTTTACTTCCGCGACTGTTTGCTCTGCGAGGTCCGGATCAGAGCAGTAATTGACCGCGACATTGCAGCCGGCGCGTGCTAGTTCCAGGGCGATTCCCTTCCCCACACCCCTATTTGCGCCAGTAACCAGTGCCGTTTGACCGCCTAGTCTTGTGCTCATATTGATCGAATCCTAAGGAGAAGAGCACCTCAATTCATTTCCGCCATACCAGCATTTTGCCGCCCTTTCCGAACAACACGCTTCCAGGAAACACTCGAAGTCGCCAGGGGTCTAATCGAATTACAGCAAATGCTTCACAGGTAGGATTCTCCCACGAAGGTATGATTCTCGGATTGTATCCAAGCGGCTCTGGAGTATTCAGAAAAAGATTCCAGACCATCGTCCGAGTTTCATCGTCAACCGCCCACGTCGCGCCGCATTCGGCAACGCAGGTATCGTGAGATGGCGACCAGTAATTGATCGACACGTATGGGCTCGCGTTCAGATGCGTGCGTTTTGTAGTCGTCGGGCTCGTGCCGATCCATCCAACAAGCCGCTCTCCATCCCATTGCCAGATCGGATGGAGAATGCGCGAACGTGGTCGTTTGTGCGAATCCACGGTTGCCACACTGGCCCACACAATACGGTGAGCCATTTCTACAAAAGCGGGAGCGGTTTCAGTAAGGTCGTTCATCTATCTCTCCATCCGAAAAATGATGAGTTTCTCTGCTGCCTGTCGCCTACCTACATGAAGAGCTGAATAACAGGAGGCTCAGGAAATTCGATGAACTCGCTAAGGAACACTATCGCATTTTTCTGCCTGCTCGCTACGTGGAGCGGAGTCGCGGCAAATGCACAGCAAGCAAATGCTAAACAGGCTCGCTTCGCAAGCGTCGGGACAAGCAATGCCGACTTAATATTGGACGCAATTGATGAGAAGGTAGTAGCGCAATTCAAGAATGCCTGGCGTTCGGTTGGTGCAGGCGTCGATAAAATCGAAGCGGTAGTGTTGCTATATCGGAAGCTGGATGGCTCGTTAGAAGCTACGCTGGAGCCAATGACCTATCAATTCGATCGATCCGAATTCAGATGGAATGCAGCGATTTTTGGAGTGGTTCACACTCACGCGAATTGCGATGACTCCAGACCGGCAGGTGCAGATTTACGATTTGGCTAAGAGGTTTCAGGTTCCAGTTTTACGATCACCTCACGCGGCATGTACATTGTATGACCCAGAGAAAAACAAGACGAGCCTGGTGAAACCCGGCCTAAACTGGCTCGATCCCTCAAAGTGGAGTTTCAATCCCAACCTTGCTTTGAACAATTTGAACAGATGACAAATGGCTTAACTTCTAGTGATTTTTCGCATGTTCGATAATTCGAACGGACTTGAGAAACGATAGGTCGTTTGCCTGGTTACTTAACCGACAGAAGCACAGCCGCCTGTCCCGCCTCGCTGCCGCGCGCTACCGAAATTTGTGCCAGATACTCGCCGCAACCCAAGTGCATCCAGATAAACAGGTTGTATGCCAGTTAGCGCCCGATTAACGTGAGTGTGAGTGTGCATGCTTGCTTAAGCCATTACCGTTGAATCCCCGGCGGGTCAGGCTGAGGATTGAAGCCTTTGCTAACTCCAGGATGGAGAATCATTGTCCTCTGCGTCTCGTTGTCGACGACCTCCTGCGAGACGACGAGACTCCGTGTGTCCGGTCCGCCTAGCGAGTTCACAACTGCGCGCGTCAGAACGCGAGAGCCCGCGCGATCTAAGATATCGTCTCGATTAAGCGACAGCGATTCCGTGTGGCAGGGACGCAGCAAATGCCTCGCTCGGCTCAGGGGATTACCGCCTTCATCGAATATCACCATCTCGACTGGAATCGCATCTTCGGTTCCAACATTTGCAACATTCAGAAACAAAGATTGACCGAATGCGATCGCTAACGGAGATGGCCTATCCTCGCTGTCCTGGATCGCAAGCACTCGGTTGGCCGGTCGTTCGGTCCAGAGTACCGCGAACACTATGATCGCTAACGCCAGGGTAATCTGAGTTAGTGGTGTTTGAGTTCTCATCACACTTCTCCCTTTCCTGGTTCGTGGATAAAAATTGCCTTCAATGTAATCAGTTTCGCGGGGTCCGCTGCATGAATTGACAACCTGCCCTCCGACAGCTGGTTATCTTAGCTACGGAGAATAGAGTTCAGCCGAATTCAGTCCGGTCCCGATGACGAAGCCGCCGGCTACCAAAACGTCTCCGTTGTGCAGCAAGGTAGCGGTATGAGTGGTGCGTGGCGTGGTCATGTTGGCGGTGTTAGTCCAATTGCCGCTTTTGGCATCATACAGTTCCGCAGATTGGAGGACGCTCACGTCCATGTTTTCACCGCCGGCAGCAAGGACGTCTCCGTTGTGAAGTATGGTGAGGGTGTGATCAAAACGCGCGCTAAGCATGTTGCCTGGACTCGTCCAAGATCCGGTCTTCGGATCGTACAACTCCGCGGATGATAGCCCGGGAAAACCCGGTGGCAATGGGAATGGGACATTGATGCCGCCGGCAACCAGCACCAAACCGTTATGCAACCGCACAGCGCGGTGGAAGCCGCGTGCAATGTTCATACTTCCGGTCGCGCTCCAGCTTCCGTCATGCTGGTCATACAGCTCCGCAGAACCAAGCGGATTACCGCTGTTGTCATATCCGCCGCAAACCAGGATTTCTCCGCCATGAAGCTGGCTGAATATGTGAGAAAAGCGGGCATGGCTCATGCTTCCCGTTGCGACCCAGATTCCGCTCTTTGGGTCATAGATTTCTGCGCTTGATAGGACTTCGCTATTGCTGAACCCACCGGCGATCAGAACCTTTCCATCGTTTAGCAAAACCGCAGAGTGCTGCGCTCGGGCGGTGGACATGCTACCGGTTGGGCTCCAGGAACCGGTTTTAGGGTCGTATAGTTCAGCACTGGCAAACACGGGAGGTATGCAGCTGGGAAAACATTCCATTTGATCCAGTCCACCGGTCACCAGCACCATTCCGTTATGCAATAGCGTAGCTGTGTGACCCGCGCGAGGAACGCTCATACTCCCGACCGAGCTCCAGAAACCCGTGTGGGGATCGTAAAGTTCAACAGTGGCGACGCTGGCATTGTTGGCGCCCAGTCCCCCAACTACCAATACCTTTCCGTTGTGCAACAGAGTCGCGGTGCCGCCATTACCGTGGGCGCTCGACATACTTCCCGTAAGACTCCAATCGCCGAGCGGCGATGCACCGAGCACCGCCACGAGCAACATAACCTGAACCAACACAACTCCAAGCAATGCTCTGAACCGCATCCGAACTCCTGACAGCAACTTCTTCATGACTCATCATCCTCCAGACTCAGACTGGCGTAAGAAGCGTACATATCTGCCAACAGACTGCGACGAATCGAGTTAAAGCAGATTAGCAACCGCTTATCGCCTGTCTCTATGAAATGGATCTTTTCAGCCTCTATTAATCTGTAAATAGCTCTGGAGCCAAAAGGCGTAAGCTTTACCGCCTCATCGACGGTAACCAGACGAACAATCTCTCCACAGACCTCGCATTTATGCATTCGTTCGTACTCGCCACCGCGTACTATCCAAACTCGCTCGGTCTCAATCGTGAGCTTAGCTTTCCTTTTCATCTGGTCGTGGTTTCCCTTTCCAACGTTCACCTCACGGCAGACCTTAAAGCGCCAATTGATTGAAAGTCCTATAAAAGAGGCAATTTTCTTCTAAGTTTATTCAAAGAGGTTCGAAAGAGAGGATATGAGCAGGCAAAGGGGAGGAAGTGTACGAGTTCGGTCCATTCCGCATCGCAGACGTAGCGTCGACTGTCTAGTCTGCGCAACACTCCGGTTCGGCAGAATTTGAAGTCATGCGCAGACTAGAGAATCTACGCTACGTCTGGGTTAAATAGATGGTAGTGCAGCTGAACCACACCGTCTTCGAAGCGCTCGACGGACCGCAACTTCAATGGGTTATAACGGTGACGGCGTGCTATGAGTGGAATACCGTCTCCAATAAAGACTGGGACTACACTGACGACGAACTCGTCGATTGCTTGCTCGTCGAGAAAGCAAGCGATGAGCTCGCCGCCGCCCATCAACCAGATATCCTTGCCAGGCTGTTCTCGAAGACGGCTTATGAATGGGCCGATCGCACCGCTCATGAACTCCACGCCTGTCGGGGTGTCGGCTGGTGGCGGATTACGCGAGAAAACGATGTAGCGACACGAGTCAAATTTCGCACCCATTCGCAGGCTCGCTTCGTAGGTCTTACGGCCAAGTATCTTCGTGTCGATTGATCTCATGAAATCGTTCATGCCATAGAACCCTTCTGGAGCCGGGCGGGACGTGAGCCATTCGAGATCACCGTCGGTACGGGCGATGTAACCGTCTGCACTGGTGCCAATATGGACTATGACTTTTCGATGTTTTGTCATGAGTAGCGATGCGGATGATAGAAGCTTATTCGACAATCTCGCAATTTCCTCTTCAATTCTTTGTAACCTACTTCAGTCATCCTTGTTTCGTACACCCTCAGACGCCTCAAGGATTTAACCCTGCTCAGCGGCTCTACGGCATGATCCGTTACTTGTGTCCAACCTAAATCTAGATCGCTGAGCTTCAGCAGCTTCTCAACGTGCACTAACCCTCGATCAGTTATCCGGTCAGTTAGTAGCGACAGATAATCAAGCGAGGCCAGCTCACTTAAATACGCCAACCGGTTATCGCTAATATTCGTATCGCCAACATCGAGCCATTGTACGTTTGATAATTGCCTCAGATGCCATAATGCTTCGTCAGTAATTCCAGTCTCCCATAACGCAACTCCGCGTAACCCAGATAAATGGCGGATATGCTTTATCGCATCGTCCTTTACATTGCTCGTAGAAACCCATTCAAAAACCGACAATGCATCCGGCTCAAGCATTGAGAAAATAGTCGGGTCGAATACAGTCGTAGCTGACACACTTAAGAAGACTTCCTTACTGGAGGGTATGATGATCTCCTTTCGCCTCGGCGAACTCGATCCAATCTTCGCGGCTACCAAGCGTGCGAACCCGTAGCTCCCCGATACTATAATCTGGAAGAAATTTCAAAACACGATTCTGCATTTCGAGTTCTTGCGATTTCACTAAAACAATATTACTTCAGGCCGAGCAATTCGCCCGCAGCCAGCAGGCGAATCGCCTCCTTCAGACGACGTTGTTTCGTTTCCTCGCGCTTGGCGGACTCAATCCAGGCAAAATACCGTCGACGCTGTGAGGGCGTTAGCGCCTCGAAGTTGCGCAGGGCTCTCGGATGTTTCTTCAACGCTTCCTGTATGTACGTCGGCAGCGTTGAAGGCAATGGCTGCCGCGGTGGTCGAGGACCATAGCCGCGCGCGGTCGGCGACCGTTCGATGCCTGGCGGCATCAATCGTCCGCTGGCTTTTAGTTCAGCATAACGTTGTCGATTCACCGCCGACCATCGGCTGTCCTCTCTTCGCGGCGTAAACTTGATTGCGTACCGTCGGTCATCCAGACGCTTGACGAGACTGTCTACCCAACCAAAGCACAACGCTTCGTCGAGCGCATCCTTACGATCTAATGAAGCGACACCAGTTTGCTGTTTGTGGAAGATGAGCCATACCTCAGCCTCGGATGCATGGTGATGGTCGAGCCAGTCTCGCCATTCGCCGACGGTCTGCACAAGCAGTTTCTTCATGGTCTCGCCTGCACCGCGCCGCTGGGCTAAGGACATGGCTTCGTCGGCTCAACGCCGCCCATCATCTTGTGGCTTTCACTTCGCGGCTTGCCTTATCCTCATCCCTGGCGCGCTCCGGAGTCGCGAAGTCGTAGAACACACGAAATAGATTGCCATCCAAATCCGCCGCTGTGAATTCGTGCAAGCCCCACGGCTTCGACTCCGGTTCGGAAAGCATTTTTACTTCGCTAGCACTCCAACCTTGATACAACTCATCCACTTCCTCTTTGCTCCCCAGATTCAGCCAAGTCAAGATCGGTCCAACGTTGCCGTATACCTTTCTAAACTCCTGGTTCGCCAAAAACATCCGACAGTTGCCTTTCGAGATGCCTGCGAGTCCGATTTCCTCCTCACTCCAATCAATAGTAAAACCGAGATTACCTTGATAGTAAGCCGCCGCCTTGTTGATATCGCTCACTGGTATCTCAGGAACTGGTCCTGGAAATTTCGATTTCATTGTGACTCCTTAATTGCTTTGGATTGCGTACAATTCGCTCCGCTCCCGTCATTCGCTATTCTCGTGCTGTATACCAATCCAATACTCGCAAGGCGCGGAGCGTGTTCCACCGGCTTGGTCGGCCTTCGCCCTCCTCGATCTCGACCAGCATTTTGCCGGGATACTGATTCTCGAGCGGCCACCGGCCGTCCTTGTCGCGCTTCGACGCGACCAGATCGATCGCCTCGGCTATCCGATCGTCTGGCGTCACGCCAGCGCTGCGCAGGTATTCGAGCCCTCGTAGCACGTCGTAATGCCACCATGTCGGGAAGGCAAAGTGCGTCCAATCGGCGCCGCTTTTGCGATCTCGCTCGATCACCTCTCCGGTAGACCGGCGGCGGAAGAGGTGACGCTCTAGGAAGTACTCCTGACCGCGGAGCCGGGCGGCGGTTACTGCCGGGCTGGCCGCCCCCGACCGTTCGTGTTCAAGCAGGGCTTCGAGCACACAGATCGTCGTGTTGAACGATGACCTCGTCGAGCCCTTAGGTGCCTCGCAGTTCCAGCCTCCGTCGGGCAACTGCTCGCCAATCAGCCGGTCGATGATTCCCCGAACATCCTGACCAAAGTAGGCTCCGGACGCCGCCACCTGCCCGTTGATGCAAGGCTCGATCTCGCCGGCGAAGAAGGGGTTGTTCGCCGCTTCTTCCGGACCGCATCCTTTCCACGTCACGTGATCGCGGACGAGGCCCACCGCGCGCTGTGCCTCGTCGCTTGCGGGATCAAGACCCATCTCCCGCAAGAGCAACAGGACGTGCATCGTGGAGTCCCACCCGCGGTTCCACGCCGCACCGCCCCACCGCCCGTCGGGCGCCTGAAGGGCGAGTAGCCGCGCACCCGCGCCCTCGGTCGAGACCTTTGCACGCTCGGCAGCAACCTCCTCGTCAGGTGTATCGGCCAGATCTCGCATGACCTGCCAGCGAATCGATGGGTCAGAATCAAGCAACCAGCGTATGACCGAGCTATTTGACTTCGGGACACCTCGTTGGGATGGATTAGTTGTCATGTGGTTGCTCCAAATTGTAGGATCCTGCAAAAGCCACTGCGATATTCAGTCGTATTTCGGATTCTTTTATCCCAAAAACATTAATAGGAGGGTGTCGCTGCTACTGCGCCTGCGTAAAAGACCAGTGCGTATGGATTATGCGCCAGGCTCCATTTAGTTGGCGATACACCTGTGTCGCGTTCCACCGGGCGAGCACGGTTTCCTCAGTGACTCCTGAGGGCTTGCCGTAGTTGACCAGGTTGAAGGTGAGCACAGCGATGTCGCCTACAAAATCGACGCGTGGATCAATCATGTCGTACCGCGGCTCCGTGAATGGCAACGTTGTTCCTTTCATCGCCGCCATCAGCGCGTTTAATTCATCAAGCCCATCAATTCGCTTATCGCGAAACGGATCGAAGTACGTCGCATCCTTAACATAGAGACCGAGATAGCCCTCCGGGTCTCCTAGAATCCATCGATCGAGCGCGGAGCGCTCCAGGGAGATGATGTGTTCTGCAATGTCCATCGGTGCCACTTCTCAAACTATAGAATCCTGGAAAGCCAATGCATGATATTCAGCGCTAATTGCCGGTTGTCTGTTCCAGCCACATTCATACCAAACGGCTTTTTCGTTTTGGCGTCAATCTGTGCAGTCAGCATTGCCGCTTCGCCAGTCACGACTACGCATCCTTTTCCGAATAGCGAGGCGATCGCCTGTGCATAGCCGGTCGCCGGTACCGGCTCGCCGTAATAAATCAACGTCCTGGTATCATTACCAGACTTTTCAACCTTAATCTCTGCTGGTCGATTTCTGGCTGTCTCTCCAAGCTTTAAGAACGCACTGCCGGTCTCTCGAGCTTTCAGTGATTGACCGGTAAACGTCATTACTTTCTTTATGTTCTCGTTCGTATCTCGTCCCCGCGTGATCGGATGTTCCAGCAAAAGCCCATTCTCTCGCGTAAAGACAATCTGACTTCTGTCGCCAGACGTAATATCAAAGTTCTTTGAATCTTCTGTCATTCCTTTACTCATCTCAATACCAAAGCGACTCGCAAGCGTCTCAGCTGCCGCACCAGTGGGAGCGTGGTCGGTAATTAGCAACAATGATCCACCAGCCCGTACCCAATCCTGTAACACGTTGCATTCCACTTCAGTAAACGCAGGCTGGTCATTTGATTCGGTTGGACCTAGCGCATTTGCAATTACAAGAATTCTGGAACCTGCAAGCACCTTTGGCGATAAAGTTTCCTTGTTTCGAGCTACTCGATAGCCGTCGTTGATTATTAAATCTACAAAGGGCTTATAAAGTCCGGCAGCCGTATGAATATTATGGTGAGCTTCATCGAAAAGAACCTGCGGGTGCTCATCAACAAAAGCAGGGCGAGCAACTTTCGTATCGAAATTTGTATCGGCAATTTGTCTGGGAGGAACTCTATAGATACGAAAACCAACTGCAACTGATAGAACCGCTACGCCGACGCCGATAAAAATCAATCGTGACTTACTAAGACTTTTCATTTAAGGACCTTCGAAAGCGCTTCGGCTAAGGATCACTTTTCTCTTGGCCCGTGTCTCTGTCTCTTCTATTTTGCCTAGTGATCTCGCTCTTGTTGGACCTCCAAGCCCGCACGTAAGTTTTGGTCAACTTCTAACCTCTCGCTCGGAACCTGTACTCGCAAGGCTTAGCTGACTGCTTGGTAGTCGTCTCACCGAATATCGCTCAGCTCTCAGTGCCTCACGATCTGTCGCCATCAGGAAAATGTATGAGCCCAGGTAGAGTAGGAATGAGAGTCCCGTCAAAAGGCAGAGGAAAATGCCTACCCAGGTCGGAACCCGGAAGAAGAAGGCGATCACTGTGGCCCAAACGAGGACGCCTGTCATCCAGATTGCTGGCTTGAGCGGAGTAGAACGAGCACGCCTCTCCGCGGCAGAGTCAATCGGTAGTTCAATTTGTTCGGCATCAGGCATTGATTTCCTCCGAAGCTTTGATTGCTTTCTTTCATTAATCGGCCAGTACGTAGCCCATCACCGCTGGCTAACGTCCGGCGTCAGCTCCTTAATGCACAGAGGTCGCCGCGGTTGATACGAGATACTGCAGGTCTCCGGACGCGTGTGAAAGGCGGTGCTGCGGGTCGATTAGCTTGCTGCCAGCCCGCAGCAAGCGGATTCATTCCTCATTGACTGGGCCTAATGACGCCCAGGTCCATCAAGTTCTTCGAGCCGGTGGAGTCAACAATGACTTTCTTAATGCGCGGCAAAATCTCTTCCATTGCCTCGATGTAGAGCCGCTTCTCGGTCACCTGTTTCGCCTGGCTGTATTCTACAACCAACTTGGTAAAACGTTCCGACTCGCCTTGCGCTTCGTTCACTCGCCGCTCACGATAGCCTTCGGCATCGCTGATCGACTTGTCTGCCTCGCCTCGAGACTTTGCTACTACGTCGTTCGCGTAACCGTACGCTTCATTGACTATGCGATCCCGGTCGGCGCGCGCGCTTGCGACTTCGCGAAAGGCGTCGGCCGCGCCCGCCGGCGGCGAAACGCTCTCGATATTGACCGAGCTTATCGAAACACCGCTCGAGTAACTATCAAGCATCTCTTGCGAGAGTTGCCGAGTCGCGTTCTGAACGGCGACTTTGCCGGTTGTCAGAAGGTTGTCCACTCCCTCGCCCGCGATCGTCGCCGCAAATGCGGATTCCACTGCTTGCGACACCAACCTGGTAACGTCGCGCGAGTTGAAGAGGTAATCAGCAGGCTCTTTCACGCTAAACTGGACGGACACCTGCGCGTTGATCAAGTTCTGGTCGCCGGTCAGGTAGAGCGACCTGTTGTCCAGGCCGCCGCGCCCGAGGACTTTATCCGGCATCTCAATGCCCACCGCAAGACGCTTTGTCTCGAGCGCCTTCAACTTGGTGATGCTCTCGACTGGGAACGGCAGATGATAGTGAATTCCGGGGAGCACTCTCTTTTCGACAATGCGGCCAAAGCGCATCACCACTGCCTGTTGATCGGGTGCCACGAGGTAGACACCGGAGAGTACGTAAATTGCGAACGCAACAATCCACCAGCGGCGCCGTAGCGCAGATTTTGAATTGCTAAGCGAAGATTCGTTGAGAGATGCTATCGACAAATATGACTCCCTCTCGATTGAGACTGCGTCATTCCAAATATTATTTGGTCTTCCCCTGAGTCAGCAGCTTCAGAAATTCTGAATCCGAGGACAATATCGCCGTCGTGTTCGTGTCGATGACCTTCCTGTAAGCTTCCAACGTGCGCGTCAGTTTATAGAAGTTTGGATTGCGCGAATAAGCCTCAGCGTATATACGAGTCGACTGCGCGTCGCCGTCTCCTCGGATGCGCTCGGCCTCTCGATAAGACTCTGAAAGGATGCGCGCCTTCTCCTTATCGGCCTCAGCGCGAATCTTGAGCGCCTCGGCTTCACCTTCTGCGCGGTACTGCTTCGCGATTCGCTCGCGCTCGGCGCGCATGCGGGCGAAGACGCTATCCTGATTCTGCGCTGGGAGGTTCAAGCGCTTCATGCGGACGTCGGCGACCTCTATCCCGTAACGATCCAGCGCCTGATCGTTGCATTGATCGGTCACTCTCTGGAGGACCTGTTGAGCGTGAATCCTCTCGGCTGTCGTTGATACAAGCGATGATAGTTCAGTGGTGCCGAAAGCCGCCGCGAGTGCAGCCCATACCGTGTCGTGCAATCGCATCTCTGCGCCAGTGACGTCCCCCACCGTCTGCAGAAACTTGTTTGGATCGCGAACTCGCCAGCAGACGTAGCTGTCGACGACGATGTTCTTCTTGTCCTGCGTAAGAAACTCCGACGGACGCGGGTTGTAGACCATCAAGCGCTTCTCGAACACCAGCAGGCTTTGCCAGGGCCACTTCAATTTCAGCCCGGCTGATACGATCGTTCTCACCGGGCGGCCAAACTGAGTGACGACGGCGTGCTCCGTTTCGTCTACGGTGAAGAACGTTCTCATCAGCACAACGAGAATCAGCACTGATGCGCCTGCGATTGCAAGAAACTTAGCTTTGCGGCTCATTGTGATTTCCTCACTGAAGCGTTCACTGGTTCGGTGCCTTGCCGAGTTCGAGCGGCACCCCTTGCGGATCGACGAACAGCATCTGCCGCCGTCCGAATTTCGAGCTGTCTATAATCATCTTCTTCCTGCCTGCCATCACCTGTTCGATTGTTTCGAGATACAACCGAGTCTCCGTCACGTTAGGCGCCCGTCGGAACGCATCTACCGCCTGGTTGAAGCGCAGCCCATCGCCCATCGCGCGATTGGTTCGGCCCGCGGTGTATGAAGCGGCTTCGGCTAGCTGCGCCTCGGCATTGCCACGCGAGACTTGAACTTGCTCATTGCGATAGCCCTCTGATTCGTTGATCAGCTTGTTCTTCTCTTCAAACGCCGTCGATACACTCCGAAATGCGTCGACTACTTCGACCGAGGGATGAACGTCCTGGAGCTGAACTGCCACAACTCTGATTCCCGAGTGGTGCGCTTCGGCAGCGCTCCCAATGAGCTCCTCCGCATACTGTTCGATCTCGAGTCGTCCGGCGGTCAAGACACGATCGAGGCTTACGCCGCCGACAAGCGAGCGGATGATCGACTCGGACGCGACACGAATGAAATTGGCGGGGTCAGTAGTTGCAAACAAGTAGTCCTCAGCCGATGCGACGGAATACTGAACGACGGCGTTAACCTCGACAAGGTTCTCGTCACCTGTCAGCATCAACGACTCATCGGGCCGTCTCTCGTAGCGCCCAGTTCGGTGTTGAATATTCCACTCGTACACTTGAGACTCGCCGTTAACCGCTTGCGAACCCTCAATGGTTCGGAATCCAATCTCCACGACTTGAATTTGATTCGGCTTGATCCGGCTGACCTGGTCGATAGGCCAAGGCAAACGGTAGTGAATGCCCGGCCCGCAAGCGGGAACCAGCTTGCGGCCGAAGCGCCTCACCACCCCGGCCTCGTCCGGCCCGATGAGGACGACACCCGACAGAATGTAAAGCAGACCAATCGACGCGCCGATCCACTTGAGCAGGAGCACGCGCTGTGTCACAAGCCACCTCGACACGCTTTCGAACTCGATCGAAGCAGCCCGCTCTCGCACCGCGGCCGTTGCGGCGTGAGTGACCGCAACCGCTCTTGTCATCAGCCTGCTCTGCTTCAAGTCGCCGTACGCGAGCAACCGAAGCGAGTTGAGCACAACCAACAGCGCGGAGACTTGATGCGCTGCGGCGGCGCCAACAGGACCCAATATTCCCAGCGATGCGGCAAACACCGACACAACATTGAATGCGAGCGCGAAGACAAGGATGTTCTGAGTGATGATTGCAAGCGTCGCACGGCTCACATCCAGAAGCAGCGGGATGCGATCGAGCCGGTCGTTCATTAAGACTATGTCCGCTTCTTCGATTGTTATCTCAGTGCCAGCCTCGCCCATCGCGATGCCTACACTGGCCGAGGCGAGAGCGGGCGCGTCGTTAATTCCGTCGCCGACCATTGCGACCCGAAGACCAGACTGCTCCATCGCGTCGACAAGCTTGACCTTCTCCTCCGGCAACAACTCGTAGTGGACTTCATCAATTCCCGCTTGTTTGGCGATGTCGAGCGCGACACCTTTCTTGTCGCCCGTCAACAGCGCAATGCGCTTGATGCCAGATGACTTGAGACGGAGAACCGTGTCACGCGCTTCCCCGCGCGTGGTATCTTGAACCTCGATCAAACCTTGAAGCGTGCTGCCGTCTGCCACCAGCAGGAAGCTGCTGCCGTTCTGAGAAACCGACAACACAGCGCTCCCGGCTCGCTCACCGATAGGGATACCGTGCGCGTCGATCATTCGCAGATTACCAACAAGGACGCTTCTACCATTAACTCTCGCGGCCACACCCAGGCCCGGCTTGACGACGACTTCGTTGGCCGCCTGAACAGCGATGCCACGAGATTTCGCCTCAGTCATTATCAGTTTTGCGATCGGATGTATGGACCCTTGCTCGGCCAGTGCGGCCATCTGGAGCACCTCGTCCTCGGAGTGAGAATCGAGCGGAACGATTGATGTGAGCTTGAGACGGCCTTCGGTTATTGTTCCTGTCTTGTCGAACACGAAACAATCCACTCGGGCGGCCGCCTCAAGAGCTTCGCCGCTCCTGACGAGCAAACCATCCCTCGCCAGCCTTCCGATCGCCGCAACGACAGCGGCGGGCGTAGCGAGAATCAGCGCGCAAGGGCACGCGACCAGCAACACAGCCACTGCGCGCACCCATTCGCCGGTGAAATAAAGCGTGGCGCCAGCAGCAAGGAGAAGGGTAGGGAGAAAGAACTTTGCATAGCGGTCGGCGGCTCGCTCGATTGGCGCGCGTTTCGCTTCGGCCTCTTCGATCAGAGCGATAATTCGAGCCAGAGTAGTATCCGCGCCGACGCTGGTTGCCGCGACGTCGAGCGCGCCAGTTGTATTGACGCTTCCGGCGAACACAAGATCTCCGGGGGCTTTATCTATGGGAAGCGACTCACCGGTGATTGGAGCCTCGTTGATCGAAGAGCGTCCGCTC
>Ga0126382_10000240_pt1 | contig 20751 bp, 27 predicted proteins | sample PanSoiMetPlot_30_FD_92548 | JGI IMG/M metagenome (GOLD analysis project Ga0126382, IMG submission 92548) | Tropical forest soil microbial communities from Panama - MetaG Plot_30 | ecosystem: Environmental > Terrestrial > Soil > Tropical forest > Bulk soil | place: Panama | collected 2016-02-17
AGGATCGCGAGCTGGTCGAAAACATTTTCCGGCGCGGCGATGACCTCAACGAAGATCCGCTGCACGGTATCCTTGTCGGGCTCAAGCTGTTCGCCGAGATGCTGGCCGACCTGCCGCAGGCGCATCCCGGCTGCCTCGCCGCCTCTTTTGCCTATCAGGACCAATTGTTCAACGAAGAGCTGCGCAAGCTCAACGCCGACGGCATGCTCGACTGGCGTACCCGCTTTCGCGAAAGGCTGCGGACCATTGCCGGGCGCTACCCGCCGCGCCACGAGGTCGACCTCGATGCGCTCGCCGATACGGCCTACACGCTGGTGGAAGGCGGACTGATCCTCGGCCGCGTACTGCAGGACAGCACGATCCTGCCCCGGCAGATCCTCCTGTTCCGCGATTTTATCCGCATGATTTTCATGCCGCCGCAGGCTTGAGGCGGCCACTCGCGCCTCGCGCATAGCCGCAATGATTTTTCGACCCGACGGCCGGGCAAAGTTGCATTGACACCCCTGCCCCTGTGCCTACATTAAACAATGTTCCGAGGGGTGCCCATTGCTGGGCTGAGAAAAACCCTTTGAACCTGATCCGGGTCATGCCGGCGAAGGGACAGGACAAATGGCGACCTCCATCTTTCTTGCGCGGTTGATCGGGCCCGTGATGGCTCTGGTCGGCGTGAGCGTGCTTGCCAACGAGGCCGCGTTCCGCAAGCTGGCGCAGGAATTTCTGCGCAGCCCGGCCCTGGTTTTTCTCTCCGGCATGATCCTGATGCCGGCCGGGCTTGCGGTTGTGCTCAGCCACAATGTGTGGGTCGCAAACTGGCCGGTGATCATCACGCTGCTCGGCTGGATCGCCGTCATCAGCGGTGCGGTGCGTGTCTTCGCGCCGGACCGTGCAACGAAACTCGGCAAGAAGGTTCTGAGTTACAATTTCACAATGGCTGCGGCGGCGTTCTGGGTCATCGTCGGCGCCGCACTCTGCTACTTCGGTTTTCGCTCGGGAGTCACCGCATGAATAAACCAGTCACCGGCGCCGATCTCGTCACCCCAAAGGTCACCACCGGCGCCCTGCCCGCTTCACGCAAGACCTATTCGCACCCCGAGGCCGCGCCCGACCTGCGCGTGCCCCTGCGCGAGATCGCGCTCGATGCATCGTCAGGTGAACCGCCGCTGCCGGTCTACGACACGACCGGGCCTTACACCGATCCGGATGTGACGACCGATGTGGCAAAGGGCCTGCCGCGCACGCGCATCGAATGGGTGAAAGAACGCGGCGGCGTGGAGCAGTATGAAGGCCGCCCGATCCAGCCAGTCGACAATGGCAACGTCACCGGCAAGCACCTGGCGCGCAATTTCCCGAACACGCCGAAGCCTTGGCGCGCGCTCGATGGAAAACCGGTCACACAATATGAATTTGCCAAGGCCGGCATCGTCACCAAGGAAATGATCTACGTCGCCGAGCGCGAGAACCTCGGCCGCAAGAAGCAGCTCGAGCGCGCAGAAGCCACACTCGCCGACGGCGAAAGCTTCGGCGCATCGATGCCCGCTTTCATCACGCCGGAATTCGTGCGCAGCGAAATCGCCCGCGGCCGCGCCATCATTCCTTCAAACATCAACCACGCCGAGCTCGAGCCGATGATCATCGGCCGCAACTTCCTGGTAAAGATCAACGCCAATATCGGCAATTCGGCCGTCACGTCATCGGTCGAGGAAGAAGTCGAGAAGATGGTGTGGGCGATCCGCTGGGGCGCCGACACGGTGATGGATCTCTCCACCGGCCGCAACATCCACAACACCCGCGAATGGATCCTGCGCAATTCTCCGGTGCCGATCGGCACCGTGCCGATCTATCAGGCGCTGGAGAAGGTGGACGGCGATCCCGTCAAGCTCGACTGGGAATGCTACAAAGACACGCTGATCGAGCAGTGCGAACAGGGCGTCGATTATTTCACCATTCACGCCGGGGTGCGGCTCGCTTACGTGCCGCTGACCGCCGACCGTGTCACCGGCATTGTCTCGCGCGGCGGCTCGATCATGGCGAAGTGGTGCCTGTCGCGGCACAAGGAAAGCTTCCTCTATGAGCGATTCGATGAGATCTGCGACATCATGCGCAAGTATGATGTGTCGTTCTCGCTCGGCGACGGCCTGCGCCCTGGTTCGATCGCCGACGCCAACGACCGTGCGCAATTCGCCGAACTGGAGACGCTGGGCGAACTCACGCAGACCGCCTGGAAGAAAGGCTGCCAGGTGATGATCGAAGGCCCCGGCCACGTGCCGATGCACAAGATCAAGATCAATATGGACAAGCAGCTGAAAGAGTGCGGCGAAGCGCCCTTCTATACGCTTGGCCCGCTTACGACCGACATCGCGCCCGGTTACGACCACATCACCTCGGGGATTGGCGCTGCCATGATCGGCTGGTTCGGCTGCGCCATGCTTTGCTACGTAACACCGAAGGAGCATCTCGGCCTGCCCGACCGCGACGACGTCAAGGAAGGCGTGATCACCTACAAGATCGCGGCGCACGCCGCCGACCTCGCCAAGGGCCACCCGGCGGCGCAGCTGCGCGACGACGCACTGTCACGCGCGCGCTTCGACTTCCGCTGGCAGGACCAGTTCAACCTCGGGCTCGATCCCGACACCGCCCGCGAATATCACGACGAGACATTGCCCAAGGAAGCGCACAAGGTGGCGCATTTCTGCTCCATGTGTGGTCCGAAGTTCTGCTCGATGAAGATCACACAGGACGTACGCGACTATGCGGCGACGTTGAATGACAAGGAGCAAGGCATGGCACAGATGTCGGAGAAATTCCGGCAGCTGGGCAGCGAGGTCTATGTCGATCAGGGCGCGGTGAAGGAGAGCAATAAGACGCTATAACCGCGCCCGGCCACCCGATCGCGCCTAGTACTTGTCAATTTCTCAATCATCGGCCTTGCCGCCGGCACGGCATCCTCTTTCAATGTCAGGCTCTGGCTCGAGCTGCTGGCCGTTACCTCAAGAGAGCCCGGCTGTCGCACGGGGGCGAGATCATGAAGCCGTTCCATGGAGCTGTCCTCGCGGCAGCGCTTCTCACTGCGTTCGTCGCGGACACGGCGAGCGCGCAGAAATCACCGCTTACCGAAAAGCTCAATGCCTATGCCGCACCCGCGACAAGGTGCCGTACAGTTCCAGCGACAAGATGATGCTCAGCAATGCGCGCAGCGGCTGGATGGTCGAGGGTTCTCCCCCGTGGCTGCTGCGCGACTACAACAAGCTGGTCGAGAGCTACAACCGCGGCGCCAATATCTAGCGCGCAGCCTATAGTTTTCTGCCTTGGCGGCGCCCCGATTGCGTTCCATCCATCCCCTCCCTATCTGACCTGGGAACTGAGCTGGGCGGTCCGCCCGGCCACAATGGAGATTCGACGATGTGGGCTGCCTTTGTCCGGCAATTTGCCGCCTATGCGATCACCCGCCGCGGCAAGAAACTGTTCGCGCTGATCGGCGTGCTGGCCCTGTGCTTCGGCGCCGCGCTGCTGATCGACATGCGGTTCTACGTGTCGGCAAGCTTTGTCACGTTGCTGGCGGGTTTCTCGGGCGTCGCCTACGTCATCCAGCATGTGAAGATAAAGCGCCTCGAACACCAGCGCCTGCTGCTCAAGGCGGAAGCCGCGCGTCAGCGCGCCATGGTCGCGCAGGCCCGGCTCGAGCGGATCGATAACGCGAAGTCCGCGCTGCAAGGCGCGATGGTCGGCGCGGTTGGCTTCGTGACGCACAATGTCAATGTGGTCGCCAACGAGGCCGTACTGGCGGTGGTGGAAAGCGCCGAGGCTGTCGAGCGTGCGTACCGAACGGCTGCCGGTATGGTGGAGACCAAAGCGCGCGCCGGTCTGGTGTATGCCGTGCGCGGCTTGCGTTCGTTCAAAGCCTAGTTTCCAAAGCCATCCGCTCATGGCAGGGACAAGCCTGCCATGACGCTATAGTCTCGTCCTCCTGACCGGGAGACGACGATGGACAAGCATTTCATAACGGCTGCGCTGCTTTGCCTTGCGGTGGCCATGCCGCCGGTTGCTGCCGCAACAGGCGCAGAACTGAAGGTACTGGCGGGCGGTTCGATGACCGCGAGCCTAAAGGAGATCGGGCCGAATTTTGAGGCCGCCAGCGGCCACAAGCTCGACATCACCTTCGCGGCGACACCCGAGCTGATCAAGATGACAACGTCCGCTCCGTTCGATCTCGGCGTTGTGCCCGTCGATGTAATGAAAAACGACGACGCGCGCGCGAAGTTTTCCGGCACGCCGGCCAATATCGCGCGCGTCGGTTACGGCGTCGCGGTGAAGGCTGGCACTGCAAAGCCCGACGTGGGTACGCCCGAAGCCTTGGCGGTGACGCTGCTCAAGGCGCAATCGATCGCGGTGTTCCCGGCCAGCGCAGCCGGGTCCTTCGTGCAGAAGGCCTTCGAGCGCCTCGGCGTCGCGGAGCAGATTAAGGACAAGCTGAAAGTGCAAAGTGCGCCCGGTGCGATCCCGCAGGCCGTCGCCAAAGGCGAGGCCGAACTCGGCGTGTTTCTCACCAACGTTCTGCTCGTACCGGGTGTCGAACTGGCCGGCCCTTTCCCGGGCGATTTGCAGCAGAACCTCGTCTTTGTCGGCGCAGTCAGCGCCGACAGCAAAAATACGGAAGCCGCCAGGGCTTTTCTCGACTTTCTCAAGACACCGGATGCCGTCAACGTGTTCAAGGCCAAAGGCGTGACCCCGGGATGATCCCGCCACAACGCAGCTTTGCATGACCGAACCTCGCGGCCGCTTTCCCGTTGCTGCCCTGCTCTCCTTCAACGGTGGTTTCGTCGATACCGTCGGGTTCCTCGGCCTGAGCGGACTTTTCGTCGCCCATGTCACCGGCAACTTCGTCACGCTCGGCGCGGCACTCGTGCTGGGCAGCCATGGCATTCTCAACAAGATCCTGGCACTGCCCGAATTCATCACCGTGATCGCGCTCGCGCGACTCCTCGGCGGCGTAGCGCGAAGGCGCGGCTGGCCGGTGCTGCGTATCATGCTCACGATCGAGTTTGTTCTGCTTGCAGCGTTCTTCGCACTCGCCGTGATTTTCGGTCCCTTCGCAGACGCCGACAGGCCGATGGCGCTGCTCACCGGCTTCGCGGGAATAGCCGCGATGGCCTTGCAGAACGCGCTGCAGCGCGTGCACCTCGCAAGCCTGCCGCCGACGACACTGATGACCGGCTCGACCACCCAGGCCACGATCGATGCGGTCGATCTGCTCGCCGGCACCGCGGCCGGCGATGCCGCCGCGGTCCGGACGCGATTGTCGCGCGTTGCGGTGAGCGTACTTCTGTTCGCCGCGGGCTGCGCCGCGGGAGCTCTCCTCTACTGGCTGACAGGCTTCTGGTGTCTCGCCATCCCCGTGGTCGTCGGCGGGGTAGCCGCCGTCATGCGCCTCGAAGAGACACCGCAGCGGACTTAGAAAATCCGGCGGCGCAAGTCGTCAGCAATTCTTGCAAATACTCGGAACCGGTCCCAAAGGATCGGGTTTGCGTCCAGTGGAATCTTCGTCCTTGCGCGCAGCGGGCGGCAGGTCGCTTTGCATCGGTTGCCGGTGACCGACGGGTGCCTGTGGTATCGCCGTGCTGCCGCTTGGCGGCGGCGTCGGGGATGGTATCTGTCCAGGCAGGGGCTTTTCCCGGTCCTGGGACAAAGCAGCGTCGCTCATGAACATCAAAACAGGGATCACGATCGTCACGGCGCGCATGGGATCTGACCTTTCGCGAACCGATCCGGCACTCTAACTACCAGCCATGCAGCGGGTTCCGCAATTATAGCGCAATGCCGTGGTGAGCGGAATTACGAAACTCTTGCGCTAACCCGCCTAACATTGGTCGCTAAACGCCTGTCACAAATTCTGCATGTGCGTTAGAAACGATGGAAACTGAAACTGACCAAGGGGAAAAAATGCGGAGGGTGAGCGTCATCGGCGCCGGTACAATCGGTGCAAGCTGGGCAGCCTACTTCCTGGCGCGCGGATTCGAAGTCGCCGGCTATGACCCGGCTCCGAACGGCGAAGCCTTCGCACGCCAATTCATCGACACGGCATGGCCGACGCTGGAAAAACTCGAGGTCGTGCAGGCGAGTGCCGACCGAAAGCGTTTCGAATTTTTCAAGGATCCGGCCGCCGCCGTCAAAGGAGCGGAGTTCATTCAGGAGAGCGGGCCCGAACGCGAAGATCTCAAAATCGAGTTGTTCGCAACACTGGACACCGCCCTTCCCCCGGACATCGTGATCGCGACGAGTTCCTCAGGGCTTCTCATCAGCCGCGTCAGCGCGAAGTGCAGATATCCGGAACGGTGCGTCATCGGCCATCCGTTCAATCCACCGCACCTCATTCCGCTGGTCGAGGTCGTCGGCGGCGCGAAGACCTCGCCGGGTGCCATCGCCAAGGCGATGCAATTCTATCGCGACATCGGAAAGTACCCGATCCACATCAAGAAGGAAGTGAAGGGGCACGTCGCCAATCGCCTCCAGGTGGCGCTGTGGCGCGAAGCTGTCCATCTCGTCGCCGAAGGCGTTGTTTCCGTCAGCGATGCCGACGCGGCGATCGCCTATGGTCCCGGCCTGCGCTGGGCGCTGATGGGACCGCACCTGACGTTCCATATGGCCGGCGGCGAAGGCGGCATGAAGCATTTCATGAATCATCTCGGCGGCCCGATCCAGGGCTGGATGGATGATCTCGGCCAGACACGGCTAACGCCGGACGTTCAGAAAAAAATCATAGATGGCGTCGCCGAGGAAGCGGCCGGACGCAACATGGCCGACCTTCAGCGCTGGCGCGACCGAAAGCTGATCGACATTCTGAAAGTATCGGGCGAACCCTGAGGCGACCGCGCGCAGTCTAGGCAAAACGCGCGCGAGCCCGCTCCCGCGCCTTTTCGGCTTCTACCTCGCGATCGCGCGCGGGCGCGGATGTGTGCAAGGAGTGCAGCAGCTTGTGCGCGGCCTGCGAGACCTCATTCACGGCAAGTTCGAACGCCGCAGCATTCGCCTGCGACGGCTTGTTGAAGCCGGAGAGCTTGCGGACGAACTGCAACGCCGAAGCGCGCACTTCATCTTCGGTCGCCGGCGGCTCGAAATTGAACAGCGTCTTTATGTTGCGGCACATGAGACTGGCTCCTTCTCCGCCAATGTAGCAACCGATATCCGAGATCGCTATCCTTCATGACATTTCAAGGACTGGAACAATGCCAGGGCTTCTGCAAAATCACATCGCTGTCGTTACCGGTGCGGGTTCCGGCATCGGCCGCGGCATCGCACTCGGTTACGCCCGCGAAGGTGCGAACGTGGTCGTGCTCGACATTAATGGCGAAACGGGCGGTAAAACCGCTGCCGACATCCGTGCCGAGGGTGGCAAGGCGCACCACTTCACGCTCGACGTCACCGACCGCGCGGCCTGTCGCGCGACGGCGGCAAAAGTTGCCAGCGAAGTCGGTCAGGTTTCAATCCTGGTCAATAATGCCGGCATCAACCGCCGCAACGCTTTCACCGCTGATGCGGATGCCGTCCTCAAGGATTGGCAGGACATCATGGCGATCAATCTCAACGGCGTGTTTAACGTGACGCATGCGTTCCTCGATGCCTTGCGTTCGACCAAGGGCCGGATCGTCAATATTGCTTCGATCCAGTCGTTCATGCACGTGCGCACGCCAAACTCGCCGGCCTACACCTCGGCGAAACATGGCGTCCTCGGCTTTACTCGCGCACTCGCCGCCGAACTTGGCAAGCACGGCGTACGCGTGAACGCGATCGGTCCGGGCCTCATTGAAACGCCGCTCAACGCACAGGTGCGCGCCAACAATCCCGAGCTGGTGAAGATCTTTCTCGATCACACGCCGCTCGGCCGCGCCGGCAAGCCGGAAGACATCGCGGGTCCGGCGATCTTTCTCGCCTCCGACCTGTCAGCTTATGTCACCGGCGCGATCGTGATGGCAGACGGCGGCTATCGGACGATCTGACCGGCGGACGGGATTGAGCGCACCTACTCGACGCGGCATGCGGTGTAGAACTTCACCACGGTGTCGTGGCTCTTGTGCGTAAGCGTGATGAACATCTTCAACGCGTAGAATTCATAGTTCTTGTTCTTGTAGCTGTCGGCATCAGGGGCATCGGGATCGGCGATCAATGTCTGCGGCGGCTCGGCACCGATCCGCAGGATGACAGGATCGGACTTACTCCATCGATCGACGCCGCCGGAGTTCTCGACAACCGCCGTGACGCTGAATCCACCACCCTTGCATGTGTAGTTGTAGGTTTTCTTTTCTGCGGCCATGGCGCCGCTTGCCATCATCGCCATCGATACCGCAGCTGCGCGTTTCATCAGCGCTTTATTTCCCCGCCACCTTGCGCAACGCGGCGTTGATGCGGTCCTGCCAGCCAATGCCATCCTGCTGAAAATAGTCGAGCACATCCTGGTCGATGCGCAACGTCACCGTGTGCTTCACGTGCGGCAACGCAGGAGCCTTCGGCGGCAAATCCACCGGCTTGGTTGTCACCGCCTTGAAAGCCTTCTCGGCGTCGGAGCGGGAATCTGATGTGGGACGTCGGGCCATGGGCCTGTCTCTAGTGTTGTGGCGTGCAGCTCGCAACGCCCGCGTCAGTCTCCTGTTCCGGAATGCTTAAGACCTCGGCAAATTCGAGTCCGCAATTAATCATATCGCGCGGAACTGACCACCTCAGCTCGGGCCGAGCAGTTCCATGCTCTTGTGAAAGAAATAGATGCCGAGCGCGAGACCGCCCACGCTGCACCAGCCGGACACAATGTCGCCGGCCCTGTCCGTGATCGCGCCACAAATGAGAGCAGTACCGTATGGCAAGACCACCAGCAAAATCATTAACAGAAGCATCATTTGGGCACCCCCGTAGACAGGCATTTTCGTCCGCGCATGCCAGCGAGGCAAGGTTAAAGACCATAAAATTGTGGCGGTGCACTGGGCTCACAAGTAGCGCCCGTATTTCGCAAGGTTCGCCTCGATCTAGGATTCCAGAGCGGGATGATCGGCGAAAAGCTTGTTCATAACATCGAGCTGAATAGCGGCAACGGTCGAGCCAATCGCTTTTGAAAAAGCTGCATGATCGCCGACGCTCAAATGATTAGGAAGGGATGAGTTCAGCAAGTTCTCGCGAGCTCCTAAAAGCAGCACGGCAATATGGCGCGCAATATCAATATTCATTGTGCAATCTCCTAACGGTTCTCCCATCACACGGACCGCTTTCCACACGATCTCCGGGCGCGACCTGAGGCGCGGCGCGTTCACGTCACCGCTTGAACAGCCCCATGATGGCCGCCTTCGCCAGCGTATTGAAATGCAGGTTAAAGCCGACGACAGCAGCCGAGGTGTCCGGCTTCACATCCAGCTTGTCGGCTTTCACCGCGAAGACTGTGAACAGATAACGATGCGGATGATCGCCCTCGGGCGGACAAGGCCCGCCATAGCCCGGTGCACCGAAGTCGGTTCGCGTCTGTAACGCGCCGGCCGGCAGCTTGCCGCCGGCGCTGCCGGCGCCTAATTCAAGCTCGCTCACGATTGCCGGAATGTTCACCACCAGCCAGTGCCAGAATCCCGAGCCGGTCGGCGCGTCCGGATCGTAGCAGGTGACGGCGAAGCTTTTCGTTCCTGCAGGCGCGCCCGACCATTTCAGGTGCGGCGACTTGTTGGCGCCCGCGCAGCCGAAACCGAAATCCGCGGACAGGATGAAATCCTTCGGCAGATAATCACCGTCCTTGAAGCTGCTGCTGGTCACTGAAAAAGCCATACATCGTCTCCATTCACCCACCCGGTGAAGCCTGGCGCGGCGCTCGGGCCGTTCGCTTCGCCGTGCTGGCGATCATTATGCTTGTCTTCGATCGCATGGGTCCACCCGGTCGCGAGGCGGCTTTCCTGAGGGGCTCGCAGTGGCAGTCGGTGCTCTCGTCGGCAGGGCAATACGGAATACAGGCGCTTCCACCCGAAGCCGAAGACTATTTCGATCGCCTGAAGCGTCAACGGCGCCAGTAACAGTCAAACCTTTCGATCCGTCCCGCACGCGCCATCCTCCAATCGGCTCGGCCAAAGGACCGAATGGCCGTCATGCGGCGACTCGGCCTGGACTTTTGCGCCTTCAACCGCCACGTCTCTGCCTCAAATGCCGGGTTCCATGGCTTGCGTCCGGAGGCGGTAACCTTTGCCTCCGGCGTCCATAAGTGGCTGGCGCAATGGGCCGAGATAGCGATACGTTATCCAAGCACCTTTCGAGTTCCAGAGGGTTTCCGATGGCGCAAGTGACGTACGAGATCGTCGAACACGATGGCGGGTGGGCGTACAAAGTGGACGGCGTGTTCTCGGAAACCTATCCAACGCATGCTGATGCCCTCGCCGCCGCGCAAGCGGCAGCCGAAGAGCAGACCGTGCCTGGACACACCGAAGTCATAGAATATGAAGACGAGAAAGGGCGCTGGCACACCGAAACCGCTCGCGGCTCCGATCGGCCACAAACCCACATCAAGGACAAACTCTGAGGCGCATCAAAGCGCCATCATCGGGGGAATTACAAAAATGATCTGGTTGCGAATTTTCGCCCTCGCTCTTCTCGTGTCGCCGGCTGTCCCGGCATTCGCGCAGAGGATGATGTCATCGACCGCTCCGACCATGGAAGATGTCGATCCAGGCATCGACAACACCGCGCGCGATCGGGATCTGCCGTCGGAGCTGCGCCGTCAGTCGGTCTACTACCGGACTGAGCAGGCGCCGGGCACGATCATCGTCAACACACACGACCGTTTCCTCTATCTCATCATGGGTAACGGCGTCGCCATGCGTTATGGCGTCGGCGTCGGCCGAGACGGTTTTCAATGGGGCGGCGTCCACAATATTACGCTTAAGCGCGAATGGCCGGATTGGGTGCCGCCGCCAGAGATGATCGCACGCCAACCGTATCTGCCGCGCTGGATGGCCGGCGGCCCGGGCAATCCGCTCGGTGCGCGTGCGATGAACATCGGCACGACTGTTTACCGTATTCACGGTACCAATGCGCCGCAGACGATCGGACAGGCGGTGTCGTCAGGCTGCTTCCGGCTCGTCAATGACGATGTGATCGACCTCTATAGCCGCGTGCCGGTAGGAACGAAGGTCATGGTGCAGCATCAATAGCCGCGCAGGGTCACTCCCAGAGACCGAATGACGCCCACTTGCCCTCGGGAATTTCCTCACCAATGGTGAAACGGAAATTCACGATAGTCAGGTGGTCGGGTGTCGCCGTGCAGCGATAGGACAGCGCGAACCACTTCTTGCGGCTGCGGAAAGCACCTCCGCTCACTTCGAGCGTGTCGCCTGACGCGACGGGTGCCGCCATTGCATTCGCCACTGCGCGGTCAGGGCGATAGCCCTTGTTCTGCTCTCGGATGCGGCTCATTGCCGTGTAGTCGCAGAGCTGTTCCAGCCGCTCTGCCGGCGCAAGCATCTTTAAACTGCGCTCGAAACGTCCTTCAGCGGCCACAGCTGTCGCTGTCGCGATCGTCGTCGCGATCACCGCCCATCCGAACGCACGCATGCAACCTCCCGCCGGCACGGCTTTCATTGCGTTATGTGCTCGCCGCCCGGTCAGGGAATCGGCACCACCGGTTTGTCTCAAATAAAAATGGCATCTACAAGTTGGAAATATCAGGAATATTTCGGGTCACGATCAAGCAACTCGATCGAAATGCCCTGCGGCCCGCGCAGGAAGCATATTTTGATACCGGGCCGGGGGGAGTGCGGCACCTGGGTGAACTCGACGCCTTTCTTCTTCAGATCGGCGGCTATGGCATCGATCCCGGAGACAGCCAGGCCGAAGTGGTCGAGGCCCTGATAGGGCGTCGTTGGAGCCGCATTGACGCCGTCGCCGGGATTGACCTGGGCAGTGAAAATCATCGCACCGCCAAGCTTGATGTCGATGCGCGGTTTTCCAAGCTGGGTGCTGCGGATGATCTCGGCGCCGAACACGCGCTCGAACCATTGCGCCATCGCCTCCGGATCGGGCGTGCGCAGATGGACGTGATCCCAGGTAAAGGTCGGCATTTGCATTTCTCCCTAAATGGTCTCGCGAAACTAGGCATGACGTTAGCGCCGGGGCAACAGAAAGTGCGACCAGAGGTTGCCTTGCGCCACGCTCCGCAGCGTGAATACTTGCGAGACTTCGAGGGTCCGGGGCAACGCACATGACCGCTCACAACCGTCGCCATTTTCTGAAGCTGTCCGCCGGCGCGCTCGCAGCGCCGGCCCTGCCGGGTCTTGGCATGGCGCAAGCAGCTTGGCCGGCGGCAAAACCGATCCGTGCCATCGTGCCGTTCTCGGCCGGGAGCACCATCGACATCCTCGGACGCATCGTCCTTGAACCGCTCTCGCGCCAGCTCGGGCAGACCATCGTGGTAGAAAATCGTGGCGGCGCCGGCGGCAGCCTTGGTTCAGCAGCGGTCGCGAAAGCGGACCCCGATGGCTACACTCTGTTGATCAACGCCGCCGCGCACTCCGGGGCACCGGCTGCCTACCCCAACCTTCCGTACGATGCCGCGGCCGATTTCGCCGGCGTTGCCGTTTTGGTAGCGTCCCGAATGTGCTGCTGGTTGCGCCGTCGAAGGGCATCAGGACCGTGCATGAACTGGTGGCCAAGGCGAAGGACGGCAGCCTGAGCTTTGCTTCAGCGGGCGTCGGCAGCGCCACCCATTGGGCAGCAGAGCGCTTCATCGTCAGCGCCGGCTTCAAGGCGACCCACGTTCCCTTCCGTGGCGGACCCGAAGCACTTACCGAGGTCATGACCGGTCGCGTCGACTTAATCTTTATCGGAATTTCGTCCGGATTGCCGTTCATCCAGAACAAGCAACTGGTGCCGCTGGCGGTGAGCTCGGCTAAGCGCTCGCCGACCCTGCCCGACATCCCCACTACGCTCGAGGCCGGCTACAAGGATTCGGACTTCAACTACTGGAACGGAATGTTGGTGCCCGCGAAAACACCGGGTCCGGTGATTGAACGCCTCTATGCTGAGACGACCAAGGCACTTGCATTACCCGAGGTTCAACAGAAATTGACCGTCCAGGGCGTCGAGCCTGCGCCGCTCAATCCGAGCGAAATGGATGCCATGATCCGGCGCGAGATCGCACTCAACCTCAAGATAGCGAAAGAAGCCGGACTCAAATTCAACTAAGCCGGTATTTGCGTGGCGCTTTGTCGCTGTCGCATCCGCGCGCGCATCTCAGCTGCATTTGCTTGTGGATGAAGGCGCCCAAGACAGAATTGTGACGCGAATCGCTATTCAACAGTTGCCCACAGGCAATGACGGAGTGCGTGCATTTCTCTGCAAGCGTCATCGCAATTTTGCTAAACGAGACGGCTGGCAGATCGGACGGGCATGGCGGGCAAGACAGTTCATGCAGCGGGAGGCATCGTGGTGCGCAACGGTTCGCGCCCGCTGATTGCCGTCGTGCAGCGCGCAAAGGACGAACTGTGGGTGCTGCCGCGCGGCAAGCTCAAGTCCAACGAAAGCGCGCTGGCAGGCGCGCGGCGCGAGGTTGTCGAGGAGACCGGCCATCGTGTCCGCGTGCGTGAGTTCCTCGGCGCGATCACGTATCGCGCGCGAGGTCGTCCGAAGGTCGTACAATTCTGGCGCATGCAGGCCGAAGTCAAAGCCAGCCGCGACGTGATGGAGGACATCGTGGCGGTGGAGTGGCTCCCCCTCGCCGCGGCCGTACGACGGCTGAGCTATCCTCTCGAAAGGCTGTTCCTGCGCAGCGTCGGCCGAACAGCACTGCGGCGTCGGAGACACAGACCAAGGCGCAAAGGACATCTTGCCCCTAAAGGGAAGCCGCGCCAACGCGCCGCCAAAACGCGCGGGCACAAATCGGCCTTGCGCCACGTCACAGCTTCGCGCCATCGGGCGCGCAAGATTTCCGGACATTCGGCTGCGCGCGCCGGCCAGCAGACGATCCTGCAACGCGTGCTGGGAAGAATTTCCCCGTAATCGGACGAGCCTCGCCTCGTCGCCTTGCCAAAATTTAATTCGCGGCGGAGCATCGTGGACGCAATTCAAAACGCGCCATTGACGGTCCCATTCAAGCCGATTGCACCAACCTCACACGCACAACATGCGAGGTTCATCATGACTGTTACGGCCAAAACTTTCATTGCTCTTGCGGGTGCCGTCACCCTTGGTCTCGCAGCCTTCGCGACTGCGCAACCTGCGCAGGCGCACCATCACCACCACAGACATGTTGGCGTGATCATCGCATCGGTCGGCCCCGCCTACGCTTACTCCGGGACTTTTGGCTGCTACTGGCAACGTCAGCGCGTCCTGGGCGGTTGGGGCTGGCATGTGCGTCGCGTTCGAGTCTGCGTTTAGAAACCACAAGCAACGACATAAAAAACGAAGCAGCACTTGCGTCTGCAAGGGCCGTTTTTCCGTCACGGGGCGCGCGGCACAACACTTCGCATGAACAGTGCTTTTGCCGCCGTCCCGCCCAAGCATTGCCAAAATTTAATCCGCGCAAACAGCCTCTTAGGCCATTTCCAAATGGGCTATTCACCGGCCATTCACGCGAAAGGCTGGAACCTCGTGCCCACGATAGATGTTGTCGCTAAACGAAATTCGCAGGGAACAAACTCAACCGTCGTTGAATGAATACGAACTTAGCGAACCAGAGGTGAGCCATGACTAAGACTACCAAAACCCTGACCGCTCTCGCGGCCGCCGCGACCATTGGACTCGCAGCTGTTGCCGCACCGCAGCCAGCCGAAGCACGTAACGGTGGCGCCATCGCCGCCGGCATCATCGGCGGTCTTGCCGTCGGCGCGCTTGTCGGCGCCGCAGCCGCTAACGGTCCCTATTACGGATACGGCCCGGGCTACTACGCTGCCGGTCCCGCATATTACGGATACGGCGGTTGCTACTGGACCCGTCAAAGAGTCTGGGACGGATGGGGCTGGCGCGCTCGTCCTGTGAGAGTCTGCGGTTAAGTGCTGGTCAAATCGGACAAACTATCGCATGAAGAAATGAGCCCGGATTCAGTTAGCGTGTCCGGGCTTTTTCCAAAACGAGGGGCGGGCCAGCGCTCAACAAATTTCCGACATATTGGAACCGTCTCTTTCTCGGCACGGGGACCGGACAAGCTTAGAGTCACTATTCGCGGTCGGCGCTGCCGACCTCACCTGGAGGGAACTTCTATGAAGAAGACGATGTTCGCGCTTGCGACCGCCGCCGTGCTGGCAGCGGGTAGCTTGAGTGCCCCGACCACCGCAGAAGCCCGTTGCTATGGCTGCGCGGTCGGCGCGGGGGTTGCGGCGGGCGTGATCGGCGGCGCCATCATCGGCGGCGCGATCGCCAACAGCGCTGGCGCTTATCCGGCCTACGCTCCCGCCCCCGGCTACGTCGTGTACCAGGGCTACGGTGCGCCATATCCAGTTGCCTGCCCTGGCGGTTACTGGGCTCGCCGGCCGCTGCGTGACCCTTACGGCAATTTCGTCGGCTGGAGCCGTCCGCGGTTCATCTGCCCTTAAAGATCGCGTAACCATTTAGGGTGGATGATCGCGCCGAATTGGAACTCGGCCCGTGAGGACACCCATGAAGAATATGATCATTGCGCTCGCCGCGGCCGCCACCCTGGCCGCGGCGTTGCCGCATCCGGCGCAGGCTAATTGCAATGGCTGCGGCGTTGCCGCCGGCGTCGTCGGCGGGCTTGCTGCCGGAGCTATTGTCGGCTCGGCCGTCGCAAACAGCCGCCCTGTCTTTGTCGAGCCCGCGCCGGTCTACGTAGCGCCGCCGCAGGTCTATGCCGTGCCGCCACCGTATGAAGGCCCGATCTGCCACATCGAGCGCCAACAGGTGTGGGACGGCTACGCCTACCGGACGAGACGCGTCCAGGTTTGCGATTGATCCAACTCAGCGCCGCATGTGCTCAAGCACGGCGGCGGTCGGCCAACAGTCGACCTTTAATCCGTTTTTCTTCTGATACGCGCCAAGCGCCGCGCGCGTGAGCATGCCTGCCTTACCGTCGATCTTGTCCTTGTAGAGACCAAGCGCGGTCAGCCGCTTCTGCATCAGTTCGACATCCGTGGTCTTGAGTTGAGCGTTCTTGCTCCACGGCGTCTCGAATTGTCGTCCGCCGGATATGCGGTCGCTCAGGTGCCCGACGAACAGGACATAAAGATCCGAGAAATTGTAGTCCTTGAGGACGAAATAGTTTTTCGGCGTGAGGAATGACGGTCCGTAGCTGCCTTCGGGCTGAAGCAGCGAGGCATCGTAAGTTAGTTCGGCTGCACTGAGCTTGCGGCCATTGGTCGGAGTGAACCCAGCCTTCAACCACGCGCCGACAGGTTTCGTCACTTCGGGCATGCCGATGCTGCAATCGGCATTGGCCGGCGCCCGTACTTCGATCGCCCAGGACTCGCCGGGCCGCCACCCCTTGCCGACAAGTTGCTTTGCCGCCGACGCGAGCGCATCCGGAACCGAGCGCCAGATGTCGGCGCGGCCGTCGCCGTCGAAGTCGACGGCATATTTGAAGTATTCGGACGGCAGAAATTGAGTGAGCCCCATGGCGCCGCCCCATGACGAGCGCAGGTCACTGCGCGGCACGCCGTCCTGCAACATCTTCAGCACATGCAGGAATTCATTGTGGAAGAATTCCTTGCGCTTGCCGATATAGGCCTGGGTCGCCAGTACGCGAATGGCATCATTCGGAAGCTGATATCCGCCATAGTCAGTTTCGCGCCCCCAGATTGCCAGCACCACACTTCCCGGCACGCCGAATTCCTTTTCGATGCGCGCCAGCGTGTCGCGATACTGCACGGCAAGTTGCTTGCCGCGGGTGGCAAGACGGTCAAAGCTCGTCTCGCGCAGATACTGCGACGGCGTTTGCACGAATTCCGGCTGCTGCGGAGCTTTCTCGGCCTGACCTGGAATCGCGAGATCAGGCAGCGAGAGATCGGGTTCAAGCCCGCGCGTCGCGGCATCGAAGGTCGCGCGGGAAACACCCATCGCCTGTGCCGCCGGCCACTGGGCGGCCAGCCATTGCTGGAAGGCAGCATCGGCCGCCTCGCCGGAGGTCGTGGCTGCGAATGCAAATAATGCGATCGCAGCAGCGTGCGCTATTGTCCTCAACATTCCACCGCAACCTCTCATCGACAGGACCGGATATCCGGGCATGCGGGACGAAATTGGCTATTCCGCGTCGTAGCGCTAGCGGGAGAACTTCTTGTACTTCAGCCGGTGCGGGATCACCGAATCTGTCCCCAGACGACGCATCTTGTCGGCTTCGTAATCCTGGAAGTTCCCCTCGAACCATTCCACGTGGCTCTCGCCCTCGAACGACAGGATATGCGTGGCGATCCGGTCGAGGAACCAGCGGTCGTGGCTGATGATGACGGCGCAGCCCGCGAAATCTTCGAGGGCTTCTTCGAGCGCCCGAAGCGTTTCGACGTCGAGATCGTTCGTCGGTTCGTCGAGCAGCAACAGGTTGGCGCCCGAGCGCAGCATCTTGGCGAGATGGACGCGGTTGCGCTCGCCGCCGGACAAGGTCCCGACCTTTTTCTGCTGGTCGGCACCCTTGAAGTTGAACGAAGCGCAATAGGCGCGCGAATTCATTTCCTTCTTGCCGAGAAGGATCATGTCGTTGCCGTCGGAAATCTCTTCCCAAACCGTCTTCTTGCCGTCGAGCGAGTCCCGCGACTGGTCGACATAGCCGAAATGAACCGACTCACCGATCTTTATGGTTCCTTTGTCGGGTTTTTCCTGTCCGATGATCATGCGGAACAGGGTCGTCTTGCCCGCCCCATTCGGGCCAATTACGCCGACGATGCCGCCCGGCGGCAATTTGAAAGTCAGGTCATCGATCAGAAGATTGTCGCCGAAGCCCTTCGACAGGTTGTTAAAATCGACCACGTTCTGGCCGAGCCGCTCGGCCACCGGAATGGTGATTTGCGCGACCGTGTTTTGCTTGGCATTGGCGATCTTGAGCAGATCTTCATAACGCTGATAGCGCGCCTTCGATTTTGCCTGCCGCGCCTTTGGCGAAGACGAAATCCACTCACTTTCGCGCTGGAGCGTACGCTGGCGAGCTTCGTCCTCGCGCTGCTCCTGCTCCATGCGCTTCTGCTTCTGGCCAAGCCACGAGGTGTAGTTGCCCTCGTAAGGAATTCCGCGCCCGTGGTCGAGCTCGAGGATCCACCCGGTCACATTGTCGAGGAAGTAGCGGTCGTGAGTTACGATCAGGATTGCGCCGGGATATTTGCGCAGGTGGCCTTCGAGCCAGTTCACGCTCTCGGCGTCGAGATGGTTGGTCGGTTCGTCCAGCAGCAACAGCTCCGGTTGGTCGAGGAGCAGCCGGCACAGCGCCACACGACGACGCTCACCTCCTGATAACTTGGTCACGTCGGCGTCGTCCGGGGGACACCGCAGCGCATCCATCGCCTGATCAACCTGGCTATCGAGGTCCCAGAGGTTCTGACTGTCGATTTTATCCTGGAGCTTGGCCATCTCATCGGCGGTATCATCGGAATAATTGGAGGCGATCTCGTTGTAGCGGTCGAGCAGCGCCTTCTTGGCGGCAACCCCCTCCATGACGTTCTCACGCACCGTCTTCTTGGGATCGAGATGCGGCTCCTGCTCGAGGTAGCCGACGCGCGCACCCTCCGCGACCCAGCCTTCGCCGGTGAACTCCTTGTCGATGCCCGCCATGATGCGCAGCAGGGTCGACTTGCCCGAACCGTTCACGCCGAGCACACCAATCTTGGCGTCCGGGTAAAAAGACAAGTGGATGTTATCCAATACCTTCTTGGAGGGCGGGTAGGTCTTGGTGAGACCCTGCATGTGATAGATGAATTGCCGACCGTTCATCGTGTTTTTGAAGCCGTTTTTTCAGGGAAAGTGGGGCTGATGTAGCGGTGGAACACCGAAAGAGCAAGCGCCGTAGCGCTTTCTGCGTCAGTGGTATCGGTAAATTTCTGGAAAGCTTGATGTGAAAATTTCTTTGGCGGCCCCGTCGGGCACGGGTTTTTAACCGCTTCGACGACATCATCCGACTCCATGAACCTGGGCGCCTGTCGGGGCGACCAAGGAATAAGCGGACAAAACTCGTCCGCGGTCGATGTGGGAGATGTGTCATGGGTCGCGCCATATTGGCTATGTCGGGTTCCGCGGTCTCTCTGCTGCCTCGCCCCTTTGTCTCATTCCGCAACCTCTTCGTGGATTTCTGGCGTGACATGACCCGCGACGCGACCCGGCCCTACCGGCCCGAATTGCACTATATGCGCGGGCCCGGCCCGGCCTGGCGCGCCAAGCACAATCTGCCGCCGCTCGGCTGAAGCCCCCTTACATTTCGCCTTTCCATGCCTAAGGTGGCGCGGCCCGGACCCTTTTCCGGGCGCAGTGAAAGGACTTGTCCATGGTTCGGGCCGCTATTCTCGACGATTATCAAAACGTGGCGATGGCTTTCGCCGACTGGTCTCGGGTCTCCAGGGACGTCGAGATCAAGGTGTTCGACAAGCCTTTCGCCAGCCAGGATGAAGCGATCAAAGCCCTGCAGGGCTTCGCGATCATCGTCGGTATGCGCGAGCGCACCCCCTTCCCGCGCAAGGTCATCGAGGCCCTCCCCGACCTGAAGCTTTTGATCACCACAGGTGCCCGCAATAACTCGTTCGATGTCAAAGCCTGCAGCGAACGCGGCATCACCGTCTGCGGTACTGGCGTCGCGGGCAGTCCCACCACCGGCATTGCCTTCGGCCTGATACTGGAATTGACCCGCCGGATCGGTTTCGAGAATGCGCGGCTTAAGGCGGGTGCGTCCTGGCAGGTGACCATCGGGCGCGATCTCGAAGACCTCACGCTCGGCATCCTCGGCCTGGGCAAGCTTGGCCAACGGTCTGCGACGGTCGGCAAGGCTTTCGGGATGACGACAATTGCCTGGAGCCAGAACCTGACCGCTGAGAAGGCACAGGCCGCAGGCGCGGAACTCGTCTCAAAGGACGACCTCTTCCGCAACGCCGATGTGGTGACGATTCACCTCGTCCTCAGCGACCGCTCACGCGGTTTGGTCGGAGCCAAGGAACTCGACCTGATGAAAAAGACCGCTTACCTCATCAATACGTCGCGCGGGCCCATCGTCGATGAGAAGGCGCTCATTGCGGCACTGCAATCGAAATCCATCGCCGGTGCCGGCCTCGACGTGTTCGACGTCGAACCGCTGCCGCTCGACCATCCCTTCCGGAAAATGGACAACGCCGTGATCACGCCGCATCTCGGCTATGTTAGCGAGCAGAACTACCGCAAATATTTTCCCGACATTGTCGAGGATATCCGCGCGTGGCTCGACGAAAAGCCTGTGCGCGTCATTGACGCAAAGTAGGAACGCAGACGCTTAGCTCAGCCTTAGCAGTTTTGCGGCGTTGTTATAGGCGACATCCGCGCGCAAGGATTCATCGAGCGGCGTCGAGTCGAGGAACGGCCCGGCCCCTTCCGCATCAAACGGATAATCCGCTGAAAACATCACGCGGTCGCGTCCCACCGCATCGAGCGAACAGTGCAGCGGTGGGGCGTCATACATTCCGGAGAGCGTGACCCAGAGATTTTCCTTGATGTACTGCGACGGCGGCTTCGGCAGGTTCCAGCCATAGGGTTTCGAACGACTGTCAAAGCGCCAGAGCAGGAAAGGCAGCGTCTCGCCGAGATGGCCAAGCACCAGCTTGGCCTTCGGATAGCGATGGAAAACGCCGCTCGAAA
>Ga0126382_10000241_pt1 | contig 20706 bp, 15 predicted proteins | sample PanSoiMetPlot_30_FD_92548 | JGI IMG/M metagenome (GOLD analysis project Ga0126382, IMG submission 92548) | Tropical forest soil microbial communities from Panama - MetaG Plot_30 | ecosystem: Environmental > Terrestrial > Soil > Tropical forest > Bulk soil | place: Panama | collected 2016-02-17
CGATCGCTTTGCGCTGCGGGAGAGCCGCTCCAGCCATTCGCTCGCGCAGCGTCTCGCCTTCCAGGAGTTCAGAGACGACGTAGGGGAAGCCATCGTGTTTGCCGACGTCGTGAATCGCGAGAATATTCGGATGATTCAGTGCTCCTGCGGCGCAAGCTTCTTGTTCGAAACGATGCAGCCGCTGTTCATCATCGGAGAATGAAGAAGGCAGAACCTTGATGGCGACGTCACGCCCGAGACGAGTATCTCGAGCGCGGTACACTTCTCCCATTCCGCCCGCACCGATGGCGGAGACGATCTGGTAGGGACCAAGCGAGGTGCCGGAAGCTAAAGTCATGCGCAGGAATCAGCCTATAAGAGATTAAGCTTAATTTCAGATCCGGCGTACAATACAACCTCTTGTACGTCCGTATGTAGGCACGGCGAGCATTCTATCACAGCTCTATTTCTTCACTTTCCAGGGTTGGTGGCCGCGACGCGGGTTTCCAGTAGGCGGAAGCACGTGTTCGCTATGGCGGTGTCACCCCGTTGAGCTCGATCAGCCATAGGTTGGACGAGCTCTTGCTCGTGCTGAAGGTGATGCTCTTGCCGTCCGGGGTCAGCGATAGACGCGTGGCGGGACCCCCAAAGGTCACGGGAAGATGCTCTCGTCCGAACGAGCCGATGGTCCTCTCGGTCCCGCCGGCGACGCTCATGGAGAAGAGCTCCAGCCTGTCGGCCGCCGCTCGACGGATACCGTAGATCGTCCGGCCGTCGGCCGAAAACGTGTAGGCGACTGCGCTGGTCGAGGAGAGATGGCGCGTCGTCTTGCCGTCCGGTGATATCAACTTCACGCCTCCATCATCGTACAAGATCCAATCGCCCGAAGGCGACCACACGGGCAGCCAATTTCCGACGGTGATATCTGCCTTCAACACCTCCGCCTCCGCTTGTCCCGTGGTCTTCACTTTGTTCAGCGACGACCGGCCCCCTTCCTCGTGGATGTAGACCAACCACTTCCCGTCCGGTGACCAGGAGCCAGCTCGTTCACGCTCAGCGCTACCCTTGACCAGCCGCACCGGCGAGCCACCGGCCACGGCCGATATCCACAACAGACCGGGTCCGCCCAGCTCGAATCGCATGTAGATCACGCGCGTAGCCTCGGGGGAGAGAATGGGCGTCGTGAGCGATACCGTCGTGTCCGGCGGGAAATCGGCTGCCGATACCAGCGGTCGGTCCAGCTGGCCGGGCTTGTGCAACCAGATTTCGGCGAAGCCGGTGCGATCCGTCACGTAAACCATCGCCGATTCGTGGGCTGCCCAGGCAGGCTGGTTCTCGTTCCGCGTTGTGGCGATCAGCGGCGCAACGCCGGCGGTCGCCAGACTCATCGAAACGACATCAAAGTCCGTGGGTGCCTCGACAAATACCAGCTTGCTCCCGTCCGGGGATACCGCGGGCGACCGTTGTGGTGTCGTGCCACTCGAGAGCACGGCGAACGCCCCCGATACGGTGTCGGCTATGTAGAGTTGTGGGGGCGCCATTCCCCGTGAGGCAGACACCACCACGTGGCGGTTATTTGGCATCCACGAAAATGTCGTCCGGCCCATCGGTAAGCCTTGGAGAATCCGGTGCGGAGGGTTGGCCGTATTCGCGGGGTATGGCATCAACCACGCTTCCTCACCGGCGCCCGCATCCCGCAGCACGAGGATCTGTGTGCCGTCCGGCGAGAACTTCACCGTGGGGCTGCTTACGCTGAATCGGGCGGCAAACGGGGCAGGCTCATACCGCTTCGGCGCACTGCCAGGCGGCGAGCTAATCCAGAGGCCGACGAGCCCATCGTCTCCTCGATGCAGCCAGGCCAGTGCCGAGCCGTCCCGGGACACTGACGCAGTAGAGGCCTCTGTCGCCGGTCCAATTGACGCCTCAATAGTCTGAAATGGCTGTGGTTCTCCGCCCACAGGCGAGACCGACCAGAGTCCGGCTGGCGCCTGTGCTGATCGGAACACGATCCTTCCAGTCGCGGTCCAGTCGATTGGAGTGGCGCCGAGAGCGAGGTGGGTGATCGGGGTGGCGAGCGGTGAATCCAGATACCGCACATAGACCTGAAACGGGTCCGTGTCCTTCTGCCGCGCCGCGAAGGCCACGGCTTTCCCGTCTGGGGCCCACACCGGGTTGCTCTGCCCGCCTTGCTCGAAAGCAAATGGCGTAAATCGGAGCGCGGTGGGGCGCGGGGTCGCGGCGCGCCATGGCGCCCACAGCAGCACCGAGGCGACCGCGAACGCGAGCGTCGACGCGGCCAATATCCAAAGCAGCGCGCTGGACCACGCTGAGCGGCGCCAAGCCGCGGCTACTGCGGCGGGAACGCCCGGCGCAGCAAGCGTCTCGTCGGGTGCGCCACTAAGCAGTTCTTCGATTTGCGCGCGCGCGTCACCGATAGCCTGCAACCGTGCCCTGGGGTCCTTCTTCAAAGAGCGGGCGAGCAATCGGCGAAGATCTGCGGGCGTCGCGGCCGGCAGCGTGCGCCAATCCGGCTCCTTGCTGACAACCGAGACGATCGTGTCGGTGATGTCCTCGCCGGGAAATGCCGGCTTGCCAGTGAGCATCTCAAAGAGCACTGCGCCGAATGCCCAGACATCCGCGCGCTTATCCACCGTCTTCCCGCGCGCTTGCTCCGGGCTCATGTAGGCCGCGGTACCGAGGATCGTGCCCGCTTGCGTCATCGCCGGCGTCGTGATCGTGGGGGACATCGAGGTGCCCGCCGATATCGCGCTCGTGGGCTCCATCGCTTTCGCGAGCCCGAAGTCGAGGACCTTCGCCACTCCATCGGCGCGCACCTTGATGTTCGCCGGCTTCAGATCGCGATGGATGATCCCCCGCTCGTGCGCCGCTTCGAGAGCTTCAGCGATCTGCTTGGCTATCGGCAGCGATTCATCGACCGGGAGAGCGCCCTGTGCGATGCAATCGGCGAGCGTCGGCCCGTCGATCAGCTCCATGACCAACGCCGTCGTGGCACCCGTTCGCTCCAGGCCATAGATCGCCGCGATGTTTGGATGATTGAGCGCGGCGAGGACTTCAGCCTCACGCTGGAAGCGGGCCAGCCGCTCGGCATCCGCGGCGACCGATGCCGGCAGCACTTTGATAGCGACGCTTCGTTTGAGGTTGGTGTCGATCGCCCGGTACACCTCCCCCATACCGCCCACACCGATTTGGGCCGTCACTTCATACGGGCCGAGGCGAGTACCTGGAGTCAGGGCCAATTTGCGTGGATTATAAGAGCGGAGCGGTGGCGCCGAGCACCTACGCCCATACACACCGATTCGTGGACGACCTGCGTCCTTCGCGTTCGAAGATCGTCAATCGGACACCTCCCACAATCACGTGCTGGAGGCGTCGCTTCAGAACAGTGACGCTGCACGGACGAGCCAGTTGCGGAAATCGTCCCTAACACCCAGATATCCCCTATGTTCTAAGATATCTTCAGAAACAATAATCTTTCAGATTATAAATTACAACAAGTTGGAATACGTTTTGAATATTTCCCACCACTGTAGGTTATTAGGAGTGTCACGAGTTCATCCATGTCTAGAATCCTGGTCTCGTCCCCTGTAACTTTAATTACCGTGAAAGCCTCTCCTGTTTTTCTCCTGTTTTTCTCCTGTTTATCAGGAGGCGGTAACCAGGAGGTTGCGTCGCTTCAGAGCAGTGACGCTGCACGGACGAGCCAGTTGCGGAAATCGTCCCTAACCAAGCGGTCGCGCGCTCTGGTTCCCGTTGCGCCGGCGTTTCCGGGGGACACCGAGCCGGTGACGTAGTCGTATCAACGTTGAGACTGAAGCGCTGTCACGGGGATGCGAATGGGTGAGGTTCTGGTACTTCGGCGAATGGACTTCCATTCAGGCTCTCGTGACCTCTGTATAAATCACACGTTGTATCGTGGACGTTTGGAACAACCAAAAACGAAAACAAGCAAGCGCCGAATTAAGTTAGCGGCCTCTATAGCCACGTTGATCGATTCGCATTTGACCACATCTCAGTTCACGGCTCCCGACGACTTCATTTTCTGTCGGAAGCATGGGCATCCTGAAGAACCATCGGCTTTGCGCGCCCATCTGTACCAGTCGATGGACCGAGCCGGGTTAAGACGAGTGCCCCGACAATCTGGATTCCATTGTCTAAGACATAGCGCAAAGGAACATTGCTTTACCTGATTTCACGAGATATGAGGATGGTTCAGGAACTGCTCGGGCACTCTGATATTTCAATAACGTCGTCGGTGTATGTACATCCCGGCGAGCGTGTTGTGACTGAGGTGTCAGAGATTTTGACGCGAGAGAATTCTAGGAAATTGTGACCCACTTGTGACCCACGACGGGGATCTCGTGAACTAAAGCTTAGCAGCAAAAAGGTTCTCTGAATCGTCTTTTTACATACTTTACAAACAGTTTACTTCCATTGAACCACTCGATTCTGAATGTCAGGTATGCTCCGGTCATTGATCGCATGGCGCGATCTACTTAACCGGAGGGAGCCAAAATGAAAACACCTACTCGTTCAACCTCGATGACCGCCTGCCTCATAGCCTTGTTAGCCCTCGGGGCAGCCGCTTTCGTGGTGAAGCCAGCCGTTGTAGCAAATGACAAAGAAAGATTCGAATTCGGTTCCGAAGTCGAGCATCCATTTGGTGAGAGCCCCGTCAAAGGAGCTGCCTTCTCGGCGCAAGTCGTAGTCGAGAATAATCAAACGCTCGCAAACGGAGTGCACGTCGCCCAAAAACTCAGCGGAGCGCTCTATCGAGACAGCGAGGGTCGCACAAGACAGGAGCTCCCGCGAGCCGGAGGCCCTGAGCTCGTGCTGATCAGGGACAGCGCCGCCGGCGTTCTATATCACCTGAATGTCCTCCGTCATACGGCCGTCAAGGTCAGTCTTGACACTCAAAACGTCAACCGCGAGATAGAAGAGCGGCACCGCCAGCAAGAACACCAGGAACGCGAGCATATGGAAAAAGAGAAAGCGATTGCAATCAAGGGCGGTGGCCGCGAAATTGAACCGCAACGCAAAGTCGAGTCTCTCGGCGTTCAAACCTTCGAAGGCGTCCAGGCTGAAGTCACTCGTTTTACCATCACAATTCCAGCCGGGATGGAAGGGAATGATCAGCCTTTCGACATCGTATCTGAGCGTTGGTATTCGCCTGAGCTGCAGATCCTTTTGATGGGCAAACGAAGCGACCCGAGGACCGGCGAAATGATTTACCGGCTCACCAACCTAAGCCGCGGCGAACCGGCTCGATCGCTCTTCGAGGCACCATCGGATTTCACCCTAAAAGAAGAGAAAGTCCTCGAAATGCGAAAGAAGGAAAGACTCTAGACCACTTGCAAAATAGCAACATTTTCAGGCTCCTGGGATCGCGGGATTCCCGGGGCCTTTTTGTTTTAATCTCTTTTTAGTGATGGGCCTCCCCCAAATCCGGCTTTTGCGCGATTCGGTCTCCGTGTTAAATTCGCTTTATGGCGTGGATTGTTGTTAGAAGCTGCGCAGTATCCATCGCCCTGGCCCTCGCAGGTAGCGTTGCGCTTGCTCAAGGCGACAAACCGCCAACTCGAACCGCTCAAGTCATAGCCGCCCAACGGAATGCTCGAATAGTTTCATTGCTGGAACAGCTTGCCGATCAGGCGCTTGCATCAGAGAACCTGACCTTCGCCGTGCGAGCGCAGTCTCAAGCGGCTAAATTGCTCTGGTCACAGGATCCGGCGCGCGCTCGCGCGATCTACCAGAGAGCATTTCAGTCGCTTGTGCCCGGCGCCTCATCGAAAACGCGTGAAGGCACAGACGCCGCCAACAAGTCCTCGTCGCTCCGCTCTTCATCCACTGCCGAGAAGCTGCAACTTCGTAGCGAATTGCTTAACCAGATCGCCGGTCGTGACCCCGAGTTTGCCGAGGAGTTGGCACGCAGTCTTGCAGATGCTGGCGATGGGACAAAAAACAGTTGCGTCGATGGGATGTCCAGCGAGTGCTCAACCAGCAGCAGCCCGACACGAACTCCGGCTCCAACGCAAGCGGCCCGGATTCACGAAGATCAAGACCGCTGCGAGTTGTTGATGAGCGCAGCACTCCAGGTGGTTGATCGGGACCCACAGCAGGCGATGGCTTTCGCACAGATGAGTGTCGCCCTAGGGGTGTCGTCGAACCTGTCACGGCTGCTTACGATTATGAGAGGCCTCGATTCGGAGCGCGCCGATCTCCTGTTCTCAAACGCGATGGCGCGTGTCGAGAGGTCTTCCCAGGTAGACCTGAAAGAAGTTCACACTCTGGGTTCGTATGTTGTTTCGGTGGTTAACTCAGGCACGAAACAGCCTCTTAGCAAGCCGCTCGTGCTGCGGTTCCTGAACTTCGCCTTCGATCAGTATGCGGGACGCGATCAGGCAATTTCGCGAGTCTCAAGAAAAGAGGATTCTCCTGCACTTTACTTTGTTGGGCGCCAGCTTACAGATCTTTTCGCTCGCTACTTGCCGTATCGTCTTGATCAGTTGCAGCGATATGTGGGCGATCAGATGGATGCAGGGAACTATGAGGACGGAATAGATCCTTCTTTGATGAAGATTGTCAGCGCGAGCGATATTGCTCGCACCGCCGTCGAGTCGTCCGACCCGACTGAGCGAGATTCGCTTTATGCGCGGGCTTCTCTTTCATGGCTTTCTCAAGGCGATTTGAAAGAGGCCCAGGCCTGTGCGCTCAAAATTACAGATGTCGCGACACGAGATCGTGTGCTCGTTCAGGTTGTGCGCCGTCAGTCATCTGAAAAACACCTGGAAGACGCGATTGCTCTGTCTCGTCGTATTTCGGATGAAACAGCGAGAGTCGAGCTACTCGTGATGCTGAGCAGCGCTGCCCGGGTGTCAATGGGAAACTCGCGGGCAGCTGAGCTACTTAACGAGGCCGGCGCGTGTTCTTTAAAAGCAAAGCCGTCCCTTGATCGAGCTCGCTCGCTTGTCATGATCGCCAGCAGCTTTTCAGCCTTTGACACGACACGAAGTTTTGAGTTCTTCCAATCAGCGATTAAGGCAATAGAAGACATTACGAAACCAGAGGACTCTAAGGACGAACCTAATTTATTGGGAGCACGAACCAGGGCTGCTCAATCGGTCGCCCTTGACGCACTGTATGCGGCAAGCTTCGAGAGTACGCTGGCGGTTCTCGCGAGGGCGGACTTCGACGGCGCCCTCGCGCTAGCTCGGCAGCTTCCTGGGGAAGAAGCGTCAGTGATTGCGCAGTTGGCGGTATGTAGCGGCGGCCTTGTTGAGACTACGCAGCGAGAACACACCTCTGCAGGAGATGACGCGGACTCTGGCCTGAATCACTGACATCGCTAAATACCATCCATGCAAATACTTCGTCTGGTAAATTAAAGACTCGAGGAGCAACAAGTTTGAGGAAAGTAAAGACTCAGAGCGACATTATCGTTTTGTCGACACGACTACAGCTTGCCAGTCGATTTAGCAGTCGTCGATCCAGTTGGACCGCCATTTTTTTGGCTGTAACGCTGATGCTGGCCGCGCTCACCACGGGTGCATCGTCGATCTCGGTTCGGACCGCGTCCGTACAACCTGTTGATAGCCTGCCTGCTGCGGAGTTTGCAAAGCTCGTCCGTGACATTTCCGAAGATGGCGGATACTTCCGATCGGATAATTTCACATCAAACGAGACCTCATACCTTCATATTATCGGAAAGCTGCGCGAGCAAGGCGCCACTGGTGGAGCCTATATCGGTGTCGGTCCTGAACAAAACTTTACCTACATTGCAAAGGTGCGCCCTCGAATCGCATTCATCATAGACATCCGACGGCAGGCAATCATTCAGCATTTGATGTTCAAAGCTATTTTCCAGCTTGCACCAACAAGAATGCAGTACCTTTCATTACTCCTGAGTAGGCCACTGCCTAAGGACAAAGCGGCATCTCCCGATACGCCGGTAGGTGAAATGCTCACTTTTTTCAGCCAGGCCCAGAGCGATGAAAAGACCTATGCCGCGAATCTGGCAAGTTTGCGAAAGACTTTCAAAGATGACTTTCAGGTCCAGCTGACGGATGCCGATCAGTCAAGCCTTGATTACGTTTACAAGAATTTCAGAGACGACGGACTCGACATTGCGTATCGGATGGAGGGCACACGGGGAGGCTGGTTTCCAACTTTGAAAGAGCTAATTGTCCAGCCCGACCAGTACGGTAAACTGGGAAACTTTCTTGCGACCAAAGAAGACTATGAATTTGTACGCGACCTGCAAAAAAAGAATCTCATTATTCCAGTTGTCGGGGATTTCGCCGGCAAGAAAGCGCTCGCCGCGATAGGAGATTATCTGCGCAAGCGCGGTTTCACTGTTTCCGCCTTCTATACGTCAAATGTCGAGCAGTACCTATTTCAGAACGGGGTCTTTGGGGGATTCGTAGATAACGTGCGAAAGCTTCCCATTTCTGAAAAGAGTGTTTTTATTCGCGCGGTGCCTAACACTCGCTTTACTCATCCGGCTCAATTACCCGGCCATCGAACGACGACTTTGCTGCAACAATTGTCGGTATTTTTGAGAGACAACGATGAGGGTCGATATCAAACCTACTCTGACCTGGTGATGACGCACTACATCTCGGCGGAGAATCCGAAATAGTGAAGAGTGACAAGTGATAAGCGGTCACTCATCACTTGTCACTCTTCACTACTCAGGTTTGACAACAATGTTATTTATGACGCTGCGTATTCCTTTGACCGATCGAGCGATCTTTTCCGCCCGATCCTTTAGTTCATCTGTAGGAAGCTGCCCACTGATCACTGCAGTCCCGCCTGTCACCCTCACATCGAGAGGGTAAGTTCGAAGGTCTTGATCGTCCAGGAATTTCGAAGTCATCTCTGCCTCGAGTTGTGTGCTCAAGGGTTGCGCGCTCGCCGCCGGGCCGGGCTGCGAAGGAACAGGCGCCGGAGTTGCTGGCGCTTGTGGGGTTACTACGACCGGCGGTTGTTGAGTCGGTTGTTGTAATGGCTGCGGCGATGGCTGTGCCTGCTGAGCCGCCGCCATTCGTTCTCTTTCCTGGGCGAGTTCCTCATCGCGATTTCGCTGCTGGGTATTAACTATCAACATTGCAATCAGCACTCCTACAGCAATCGAAGCTAGTATGAGTGCCGCTATGGCGCCGCCCGACATTCCTCGCGACTCTCGAACTAACGACTCCCGGTGAGTTTCCACTACGGGCCGAGCTCGCCTAATTGGCTCCTCTTCAATCCTTGTCTCCCGATACTCGCTCATTACATCCTCCTGGTCGGATGATTTGGCAGGCTCCGGTCACTGCCTTATTAAAGATGGCGCCAGGTGTGCTCGAATAGATCCCAATACGCTGAGTGAGCGTATCGAAATCATCCGGCATTCACAGTGAAATAGACGCGAAGACAAGAACGGCAACAATTGTGCCGGGAAGGAAAGGCTGAAGGTAAAAACGTTCAGCGTAGAGTGTAGCGTTCAGCGTTCAACGTTTAGTGTCCAGTGTTTAGCGTTCAGCGTTGTAGCTTTCAGACTGAAACCGTACCTATGAATGCTTAACTGTGAACGCTGAACTTTGAACGCGAAGCGTTGAACCCTGAACGCTGAACCCTGAACGCGAAGTGTTGAACGCTGAACGTTTCGTTCTTATTCTCTGGGCTGTGCAATCTCTGCGGGAGAGCTGCGGATCCAGCGCTTGGAAATGTCGTTAAAGATCACGAATCCCATCAGCAACATGAGCATTACCAGACCGACCTGCATCATCCGCTCCTTGACTCGAAGGCTTAACGGCAAACCAAAGAGCCCGAGGAATGATTCGAGCAAAAGCATGAAAATCAACCCGCCGTCGAGAACAGGTATGGGTAACAAATTAAAAACGCCCAGGTTCAACGAAAGCAGTGCGGTCAATCGAATGACTTGCACCGAACCTTCCTGTGCAGCCTGCCCGACGATTTGAGCGATTCCCACCGGCCCGGTCAATGTATCTCGCGCCGAACGCTTGCCTACGAAAACCTGTGCAAGCGCGGTTTTTGTCAATTGGATGATGCGAACGTTCTCGTCAAGCGAATAACGAATGGCGGCGAGCAAAGGTAATCGCGCATTTACCACTTCGCGGCCGGTGATTGTCGGCGTAAAACCGAGTCGCAACTCACCTCCACTCACCGACGGTGTCCCCTGGATATCCACCGTGCTGTCGCCGCGTCTTACCGTAAGAGTTACTGGCTTATCGGCGCTCTTGCGAATCGTGTTGATGATCTCCAACTGACCGAATTCGCTCTGCTCAACGCGATTTCCGTTGACAGCGATGAGGTTATCCCCAGGCTTTAGCCCGGCCAGATCCGCCGGTTGTCCGGGAACCACATCTTTCACGACTAATCGTTCGTCGTTCGCTTTGAGGCCGGCGTATCCGATTTTTTCCTGATCGAACGCATGGGAAGAAACGTGCAGCGTGATTTCTTTCGCTGCGTCACCGCGCCTGACTGTAGCAGGCAAATCTTGATCCGGGTTGACTACGATGATGTCCTCAAGGTCACGCCAATTCGGGTTAGTAATACCATCTACTCTGACGATATGGTCTCCTGGTTCAATGCCGGCCCGTTCAGCTGGAGAGTTCGGCTCGACGGCCCGTACCACCGCTGGTTTATCAAGATAGGCCGGTACCTCATGGTGAATCATTGCCATCACCGCCGGGATGGCGAGTGCGGTGAGAATGTTCATGGTTGGCCCGGCTACCGCCACGCATAACCGCTGCCACTTAGGTTTTGACATGAACTCATAGTCTGCACCGGTACGCTGTTCATCGAGGTTCTCGCCCGCCATTTTTACATAACCGCCCAATGGTATCAGGCTGAGGCGATAATCGGTGTCGCCCTTGCGAAAACCAAACAACCGCTTGCCAAACCCTACGCTGAATACGTCAACGCGAATTCCGAATGACTTTGCGACGATGAAGTGGCCGAACTCATGGATAACGATCATTGCGCCAAGTACAAGTACGAACACGCCAATCGTATACAAATAATATGTCACAACTCACTCCTCCCACCTATGCCTTGCTCGGCAATGATCTGATCCGTGATCCGGACACCGGACCAACCTATTCAGTCTAACGTAGCGATCGCGGAGTGTCTACAGAATGGGGGTTGGGGTTGGGTTTGGAGATCTTGGTTTGGGCGTTAGGGTTGGGGATCTGGAATTCGAGACCGGAAATAGGAACGCGATCAGGTTAAGAGTGCATGTGGAGTTCTGAAACTTGAGGTCTGATTGCGAATGCTCAACCCCTAATCCCCAAGCCCTAACCCCCAACCCCTGATCCGCAACCCAGAATTCCCTGCTCCGCACGTGACCGGGCCCAGCGGTCGGCTTCGAGCACCGCTTCGATGCTCTCACAAGGCTGGGTAGTGTGCGCTTCCATGGTCCGCTCGATGATCCGCGGAATATCCATAAACTTGATTTCGCGATTGAGAAACGCTGCAACAGCAATCTCATTGGCTGCGCTTAACGCCGCGGGCATCGTCCCTCCTTCACGCATCGCTTCATAGGCAAGCCGCAAACATGGAAATCGAACCAAATCCGGTTCAAAAAACTCCAGGCGTGAAAGTTTGTCCCAACCCAGCGGAGGCAGCTCGGTCGGCAGCCTGTCGGGATAGGTCAACGCGTACTGAATCATCAGCCGCATATCCGTCACTCCTAACTGGGCAATAATCGAACCATCGACCATCTCAATCATAGAGTGAACTATTGATTGCGGATGCACCGTTACCGAAATTCGATCCGCGGTGAAGCCGAATAGCCAGCCTGCTTCAATAACTTCTAATCCTTTGTTCATCAACGTCGCGGAGTCGATCGTGATTTTCGAACCCATCTGCCACGTCGGATGGGCGAGCGCTTCTTCCACAGTCGCTTCGCGCATTGTATCAAGCGAAGTCTGACGAAACGGACCGCCCGAAGCAGTCAATATCAGCCGCTTAACCTCCTCAACACGTTCCCCTCTCATGCACTGATGAAGCGCATTGTGCTCGCTGTCCACAGGAAGCAGTTCCGCGCCTGATTGCGTGGCTGCGCGAGTCATCAGCTCTCCAGCCATCACAAGTGTCTCTTTGTTAGCCAGACACACGCGACGGCCCATAGCCAGCGCCTTGTATGTAGGCATGAAACCCACCGCGCCTACCGTAGCCGATATCACAATATCGACTCCGTCCAAACATGCGACCTCCACGAGGCCCGCGTCGCCACAGGCAATCTCCGGCAGCTTTTCCACTCCCGCTGCTCGCAGGCGTTCTCGCAATTCGGGTATTCTGGATTCATCACTGAGTGAGACTAGGCGAGGACGGTACTTTGAAACCTGTCGGGCGAGCCCTTCGATGTCACGGCCGGCGGCGAGACCGACGACAACGAACTTATCTGGGAGTGAATCAATAACGGAGAGCGTGCTCAATCCTATTGAACCGGTTGAGCCGAGTATGCTGACAGTTTTCATACGCTCCGTGAGGTATCACCTACCATAGTCCGGTGAGTTTTGTTACCGCTCGAGATGCTCAGACCGGCAGGGTTTATGATACGTCGGGCGCATTCTAGCACGCGCCTGTTGGGGTATCAAAGAATTGAGTCATTGAAGAATTGAGTCATTGAAGAATTGAGTCATTGAAGAATTGAGTCATTGAGTCATTGAATCATTGAGTCATTGAAGAATTGGATCATTGAGCCATTGAATCATTGAGTCATTGAAGAATTGGGTCATCGAATCATTGGATCATTGAACCATTGATTGGCTTTGATTCGGTTCTATGTTTCAACTGCTCAATGGCCCAATGAATCAATGGCCCAATGAATCAATGACCCAATTCTTCAATGACCCAATTCTTCAATGACCCAATTCTTCAATGATTCAATGACTCAATGACTCAATGATTCAATTCTTCAATGATTCAATGACTCAATGATTCAATTCTTCAATGATTCAATGGCTAAATGCTATAATTTGGACGCCTTCAACAATCTAAATGCGCATTCTCATCGTAAAGCTCAGCTCGATTGGTGACGTGGTGCATACTTTGCCGGCCGCGTCGCTGCTCAGAAAACACTTTTCTGACGCTCGGATCAGCTGGGTAGTAGATCCGCGCGCCAGTGCGCTGCTCGAAAACTCGCCCGTCATTGATGAGGTGATTCAGCTCAACACTCGAACGCTGCGAAAGGGTTTGCTGAACGGATCACCAAACAGCGAATTAAAAGCTCAGCTGCAAAAGCTCCGTAACGGCACAACCAGCAACGGTTTCGCCCGGTCGGATATAGCAATAGATTTCCAGGGTTTGATCAAGTCGGGTCTGGTCGCCTTTTCCTCAGGAGCGAGCCGGCGAATAGGTTTTTGCGCGAAGGATCTTAGAGAGCGAGCTAGTCAGATGTTCCTGACCGAGCAGGTTGATACCACGCAAAGGACCCACGTTATTGAAAAGAATCTGGCCCTCGCTCAAGCTGCGATCGACTCGACAGTTCAGCCACAAAACGACATCCCACCGGTTGATCGGTATGAATTTCCGATAAGAATTTCAGATGATGATGAAAAGTTCGTCGATGCAGCGGTTCGAACCTCGAACCCATTCGCAATCATCAATCCGGGCGGGGGATGGCCGACCAAGCTCTGGCCTACGGAACGGTACGCCGAGCTTGCCGACTGGTTGTGGAATGATTGCAGGTTGGCAACGTTAGTCACATTCGGTCCCGGAGAGGAGCCGCTTGCATTAGCGATCGCGTCCCAAGCTCGAAGCGGAAAGGTGCGTTCGCAGGCATCAACCCTGAAGCAATTCGTAGCGCTTGCGCGGCGCGCTGCATTGTTCGTTGGTGGAGACACCGGACCACTGCACCTCGCAGCCGCCTCAGGTACTCCAATCGTCAGTCTATTCGGTCCAACTTCACCCGATCGCAACGGACCATTTGACCCACGCGATATATCAGTCGGCCGAGATTTGTGGTGCAGGTCTGATTGTCATCGCCGCAGCTGCTGGCACTGGGAGTGTATGGATATTTCCGTGAACGACGTCAAGCAAGCGGTGTTACGACGCTTGGCGGATCAGAAAAGACATACAGAGAAAGCCGATTGAACTTTAAACAACTAGCACAGCGAATCCGAGTGCCTGCGGGCTTCGTGCTCGCGCCTCTTTTGTTTATTTCGGCGCGCCCGACCCAGGGTTCTCTCGCAGCAGGCGCGTTTATTGCGATCATCGGTCTTGCAATTCGGGGGTGGGCATCGGGCCACGTAAAAAAGAATCAAGAGCTAACAACTTCGGGACCATATGCGCACACACGCAATCCTCTCTACCTGGGCACGTTCCTTTTGGGGATTGGGGTTGCGGCCGGTGGTGGGACTCTTTGGTTCGTAGGAGTTTTTGCTGCGTTCTACCTGATGATCTATGTTCCGGTGATGTTGACGGAAGCAGAGACTATGCAGGCGCTTTTCTCGGAAGAGTATGAAGCTTACCGGCGAGCGGTTCCGTTGTTTGTTCCGCGGTTCACACCCTACCGAGCTTCTTCGCAAATCGGTCACAATCATACTCGAAGCGAAGAGCGGCAGTTCGACCTGGCGCTCTACATGCGGCATCGCGAATATCGTGCGGTGGTCGGCTTCGTCGCCGCGTATGCTCTACTTGCGGCAAAGCTTGTAATCCTTTAATGCTTAACTAAGAAGACAGCAGTTCCCTCCATAGCCTCTGGCAGGCGCGGATTGGTCATTCGTATAATACCCAGGATGTTCAGAAAGCCCTTAGTAGTACTGGCGGCGCTTTTATTAGGTCTCGGAAATGCGAACGCTCAGCTGACCGCCGAGAGAGCGGCGCTTGCGAAGCCGAAGATCGTTGATCCCCTTCCATTCAAGGTCGGTGAAACGCTCGTCTATGACGTCAGCTTCTCCAAACTTATTTTCTCGGGAGTCATCGGTGAACTAAAACTAACGGTATCGAAACCGGAAGCGCCCACAACACCGGAGTTACTCGAGTTGAAGGCGGACGCCGTATCTAAAGGCTTCTTCCCGGCACTGTTCGGAATCAAGGTCAAAGACAAATTCGTCTCTCTTGTAAACCAATCTGATTTCGGCATACACACCTCAAAAAAGCTTTTAGAGGAAGGCAAGTCGCGCCGAGAACAAACTTCGATAATCAATCGAGAATCGGGAACGGTCACATATAGCGATCTTGATCTGGCGAACAAAAAGAACGCTCCCAAAGTGAAAGAGAAGCCGTCCCCCTCCTGGATTCAAGACTTATTGTCGACGATTTATTACGTGCGAACGCAGGCGTTGAAGGAAGGCGACGTGATTCCGGTACCGATAAGCGATGCCGGCGAGGTCTACAACATAGAGATCGTTTCTGGTAAGCGCGAGGAGATTAAAACCGCGACAGGAAAGGTCAATGCCATTCTTTTGAATGCGAAGGTATTCGACGGTCGGTACATAAAGCGAAGTGGGGAGATGCTGGTTTGGGTTACTGATGATCCGGCGTGAATACCTCTACGCGCAAAGATCAAGACGTCAGGAGCTACGGTCACTGTGGAATTGAAGCGTGTTCTACCGTCCCAGGATCGATGAGACATCACGTAGTAGCGAATTTATTCGTTATGAACTGAATCCTTGTAAGATTAAGGCACACGTTAACCTCTATTTAGTGGAGTTGGAAGGAAGGACGAACGAATAAATTCGTTACCACGTGGAGGGTGAAACTACCTCGAAACAGTCGATTCAAGCGAAAGCTCCACTTTGCACTTCTGCGGGTCGTACGCATACTCAAACCCATCCGGATCCACCGGAAGCCCTCTCTCATCGATATTCATATTGATCGATTGCAGTACTGCCGCAAACAGTCTGAGATTCGGTGGGCATTCACCCTTTTGCTCCTTGTATCGAGCAATCAAAGAATTTATTGCATCGACTTCATCGAGAGAGCGCAGCTGTTTCATTCGCTCAACAGCTTGCGCCTTAATATTTGGGTCATCACTCGCGAGATAAGTCGAATATACCGCCCGGGCGGCGTCGCGGCTCCCGCCTTTGATTCTCATCAGCCCGCCGAGATCTCGCATCCACCACGGCGCGCCTGAAACAGTACCCCCCTTTTCAAACCATAAGGCCGATTTGGAGTAGTATGCGTTTTGCTCCTCCGGAGCTGCGGCGTTCCCAGCTTGCCAGTAGATGTACCCCAGGTCCTGATACAGCCGCCACTCGTTCGGATTTTGCTCGATTCCCTTCTCCACAAGCGCAGTCGCGGCCGGCATATCTCGCTCGGGAAGAAAAATCGCACCGAAGCGGTAAGCGGGAATGTGTTGCGGATCAAGCGTGACCACAATATCCAACAGCGGAGCAAGCAGGTCCATTCGAAGGTCCTTCGTCGCCGCAGCGGAGAGCGGTACGCCACTGTCTATCACCTTGCGACCAAAGTACTGCACTGTACGTATCCAGTAGAGATCCGCCGTCAACGCAGTCAAACCAAGACTCATTCTCTTTATCGCGTTGCCGGAAGACAGGAACAATTTCTCTTCGCTGATGGTCTGCCGAGGCGCAGCGTCATCGATCCACTGCTGGAGCGGATACAGCGATCCCAAGCCCACAACAAGAATCGAGATCGTAAACAGCCGTCCAAGCGGAGTCACTTAAAATTCCTCTTCTGAAAGATCAGAATCGCAGCGGATTGTAAAATCGCTATGTAAACAAACGCATACACCGTTGCCGAGATCGCCATTCCCATCGGCACGACTTTACCGTGTGAAGCTTCAGTGATAAATCCAAAGTTGGAAAAGTTCGGAAGCAGGTAATACAGAACGGTAAGCACCGCCTTGCTCACCGAAGAGTTTGCAAGAGCAGCCATCTGCAGAAGATCTTTGCTGAAGTTCCCGATGACATAAACCGCGAAGGAAAACAAGGCAGCCAACATCGGCGTGCTAAAGCTCGAGAACATCAGGGCGACGGCAACAATCACCGCCAGCTCTAAATAGACCAGAAACGACGCACCAAGGACCGCTGTGTGAAGCCGAACGAATGTTCCATTCACATACCACAGCGCCAGTTCGGTCGCGAGCACCATTACTGCCGTATTAACGAGCAGCGTCAGGCAAAGACCGACGTACTTCCCAATGATAAACTCGTGTCGTTGTACGGGCTTCGATAACAGACTGTAAATCGTGCGCTTATCAATTTCCTTATAGACCAGTCCAACGCCGATAAAGATCGCGATTAGCGCTCCGAACACCAGCATCGCGCTCAACCCGAGCGTCGCAGTGAATTGACTCTCCATGTCCAGAGACAAGTCGCTCACGAACGCAGAAGCAGCAACGAGGATCAGAACGAAGAGAATGAGATTGTAGAGGACTCGATCACGGATCGACTCGCGGAAGGTGTTGAGCGCGATCGCCCGAATGCGACGAGGGCTGCTGGAACTATATCGTACCGGCGTTGCGACCGCCGCTAATCTGACTTCTATCTCGCTCGTTGCCATAGCCTTTCAGTCGTGCCTCCACCGACGCAGGGGTCGGTGGAGAGCTACCGGATTGTTACGTCACTGCCACCGGATCAGGGTGTCACTGATCTATACTTATTTAAGCTTTCCGCAATCTTGTTCGCCAGTTCCTCGGAATTTGCAAGCCCCCGTCCCCTCTCCATTACCCGTCTTGCTTCTTCCAGCCGTCCTAATTTTTCATAAGCAAGCCCTAGTTCGTATAGAGCGTAGGCATCACGCGGCATCAATTGGATCGCTCGTTCCAGTTCGCGAGCTGCATCGCTGTACCTCTCCTCGCGCGCGTAACACAAACCGAGGTTGAATCGAGAGATTGGCGTGTCAGGTCTTAATCGCAAGGCTGCTTCAAAGTTCATCTCTGCGAGACGGTAATCCTTATTCTTGAAGTAGACTGCGCCAAGATCATTGTAAGACTGAAACATCTCCGGATCGATCTCCAGAGCGCGCTTGAAACTGGTCACCGCCTGCGCGGCCCGTCCCTGCAAGTCGTAACTCCTTCCCAAAGCGGCAAGAATGTTTGGTTCATTTTTGTTCAAGGAAGCTGCCCTTTCCAACATTGGTTGAGCCTCGTCCAGCCGTTTGGCGTCCAGCAGCGCAAGCCCGGCATTATAGTGACCGGCCCAGTAGCCCGGCCGCACGCGCGCAACATTTGACCAAAGTGAGTACGAATCGGCCCAATGTCTATTCTCAAGCGCCGCACTAACCGTCATCGCAAGCGTCAGCACGAGGATCCCTGCGGTCACGATTGCAGGTTTGTTAAGCCCAGAGCTCTGCCCAGCAGTGTTTGGCTCAATGATGGCTATTCGTTTGAATCCGAGACCTATCAAGTACGTTAGACCGGCTACCGAAAGATAGAGATAGTGATCAAAGACCAGATACTCTTCCCTTGAGACTTGGCCAAGATTCAGTACCGGGAGCAGCGGCGCAAAGATCAGTAACAACCCAAGCCATACTTCGCTACTAATCTTCTTTCGATAAAACACAAGCACTGACAAGCTTATTGCGATCAAAGCAGCCGGTACCAGGAACGCGGAAGATGCCACAGTTGTAACGAATGAAGTTTGATAGGTAACACTAAGCCCGATCGGCCACAACAGATGAAATACATAACTACAAATCACAAACGGCAAGGTCATCAACGTGTACGCTAGCGGTCGATTCGGCGCCTGTGGGTTCTTCCACATCAATTCGCCCAACACGAGATAGCGCGGCAAAAGATAAATCATCGCTACTGCCACGTAAGGCAGTGTTCGCCCGAGCGCTGCCTTCAATCGCGAAGACGCTTGACCCGATGCCATGATCAGTTCGTAACAAAATACGAGCACCAACAGGCTTAAAGCCGTTTCCTTTGCAAAGGCCGCTAACACGAAAGCGCCAAGTGATATTATGCTTGCACGACCGCGGGAGTGATCTCCGTCTCCAGCCGATCGAGCTTTCAGATAAAAGTAGAAAGACGTCAGGAAGAAAACGCCAAAAAGCGGATCGGTCATGCCGCTTATCCAACTAACGGACTCGACATGCACCGGATGAACCGAAAAAAGAACCGAAGCGATCAGTGCAACCAGAGAATTCGAAGATAATTGACGAACTACATAAAACACACCAACGGAACACAAAATATGAAGAAGAAGACTAACCAGATGCCAGCCCTGCGGCCAGAGACCGAACAGGTGATACTCAACCGTCAGCATCACCGTAAAGAGCGGGCGATAGTACGGAAGAGGCGGCGGTGTGTCCAGGGAGGTTGATTGATCACGAAATGCCCACACGTCCGTTGTGAACGCCTTCTGCAGGTTGTCCCACGAACGAATATTTTGATTCTCGACGATCTGATCGGTGTCATCGAAAACAAACTCGCCGCCCAGTGAATTGGCGTACGCCAGGAAGGAACAAAGGCAAATCAACAGCAGTAGCCGAGCAGCAGCAAGGCTCTGAATAGATGTCAGTATTCCGACCTTTGTTTTGCCGTTTGGCGCGGGCTGGCGTGAATCAACGCCAACACTGCCGATCTTTTTACGCTTAGTTGTAGCCACCTGTATCCATGTCTACCAGAGCAGTTTTCTGCTCAAGAGAATGTGATCGACTAATTGAATTGAGGGCCAAGTTTGCTTCGGTACAACTAAGATTGGGGACTTACAGCAACGCTGGAGTGTAAAAAACGGGGGCGTTTAGGTTCGGAGGACAGCTGCTATTTGTCGCGTGGGCCGGTCTCGAGAAGTCGCGACCGGCCACGCTTATGAATCAACTATTGGATCGGGGTACCGTCCTTAGGCACGCGGTCCTGCGGCGTAGCCGTCGGAGGAGTGATGCCATCGGTCTCGTATACAACCATCGTTTCATTAGAGTAGTACGAGCGATTGCCTGTGCCGAAATTGCCGACCGCGCTCGGGTGGGCGGTTGTATCGAACATCGGAGGCATACCCTCCGCGCTAATGCCGGCGGTGGTAAACACGTACCCGCCTTTGTTGCCGGCTGCCATATTCGAATCCACGTACCCCATTGAACCGAGGGTTGCCAGGTCAGCAAACTTACCGTGTCCCTTGGTGATTGAATAAAGAACCTGTTGTTTGCCGATTGTTTGCACTTCGGCAAGAGCTGCGGTCTCGTGTGCTGCCTGTTGGGACTTTATCAAGTTGGGGATCGCTATTGCAGCAATGATTCCGATGATTGCAACCACGATCAGCAACTCAATAAGCGAGAACCCGCTTTCCTTCTTTCTCTTCATGGCTTTCCCCTACCTCTAAATATTGCCCTCCCCATACGGGGGATTGGGCTTCGCGTATGTCTTGCGAAATCGAACGCGGCGATCGCCGCCAGGTTCATTTTATATTTATCGGTGGGAATATAACACAAACGGGTGAGGCCTGAAAGGACTCACCCGTTTTTGATGCTTCATTATGTTCGCAAGCCTTATTCGATTGGAACGGCCGGCGCAGCAGGAAGTCTCGATCCCGGAGGTGCTGCGGTTCCCCACGCACCAGTTACCGAACCATCCTGTTGATACACAACGAAAGTCTCGTTCGAATAAAACGATCTGTTGCCCGTACCGAAATTACCCGTGGACTGTGGATATGCGGTGGTGTCGAAGTATGACGGTACACCGCCGGCACCCGCCGGTACGCCAACGCAGGTAAAGTTGAAGCCGCTCTTCAATCCACTACCCAAAGCGGTGTCAATGGCGTTGTCGGCCATAAGCGCCACAAGACCAGTCGCGAA
>Ga0126382_10000242_pt1 | contig 20684 bp, 13 predicted proteins | sample PanSoiMetPlot_30_FD_92548 | JGI IMG/M metagenome (GOLD analysis project Ga0126382, IMG submission 92548) | Tropical forest soil microbial communities from Panama - MetaG Plot_30 | ecosystem: Environmental > Terrestrial > Soil > Tropical forest > Bulk soil | place: Panama | collected 2016-02-17
AAGAGCAGCGGCCCAAATCCCCTGGATCACAAGACCCCACGCGGGAACATGCTTATCATTCAGATCACCTGCTGATCTGAAGAACAATCCGTCGCGGGCCATTGCCCAATAGGCTCGTGCGCCGGCTAAGATCAGACCGTTGTTGCATCCAAACGTGGAAACCATAATGAAGACCGCCATTATCGTTGCGCCCAGGCCTGGGAAAATAACGTCGGCGGTTGCGGAAGCCACTCTATCGCTGGGGACAGTCTGGATCGTTTCAAACGGAAGCGTAACCAGATACGCGATATTCGCCAGAAGATAGAGCCCTATCACCAGAAATGTTCCGAATGCCAGCGAAAGCGGGATGTTGCGCCTCGGATTCTTGACCTCTCCTGCTGTAAACGTAATGTTGTTCCAGGCGTCCGCGGAGAACAGTGAGTTGGTTTGTGAAACGCAGATTCCCACAAACAGGCCAAACGCCGTAATAGCGGTGAGGCCATGCCCATCATCCTGAAGGGTGCCTCGAACTCCCCAGAGATTTCCGAAGTTGGCATTTGCGGCGACCGCGTTCCAGCCCACTACCACGCCGAGTACGATTAAAGCTATCAGCGCCCCAGTCTTTGTAATTGTAAATACGTTTTGCACGAACTTTCCGAGACGCAGTCCGCGAGTGTTCATCCAGGTGAGGAGCGCAATCAAAACCAGACCGACCAGCTGAGCGGTAGAAAGCGAAATTGCGTAACTGGATCCCAGATGAATCGGCTTGATGATGTAGTTGCTTTCCGAAAGCGTCGGCCAGAGCACACCGAAGTACCGCGCGAATCCGACCGCTACTGCTGCGATCGTCCCCGTCTGGATCACCATAAACAGCGTCCAACCGTACAGGAATCCTGCTATTGGGGAGAACGCTTCTCGGAGATACACGTATTGTCCGCCGGCCTTTGGCATCATTGCCGCGAGCTCGCCGTAGCTCAATGCTCCAATCACTGTAAGCAAGCCGGTGATGATCCAAGCGACCAGCAGCCAGCCGGGTGAGCCCACCTGCCTGGACATCTCGCTCGACACGATGAAAATTCCGGAGCCGATCATGGAACCGGCAACAATCGTCGTCGAATCGAGCAGTCCGAGACCTCGGATAAATCCAGTTTTCTTGTCTTCGATTAAGACGGCTGCCTCGGCCATTTTTGTTCCCTCCAAAACTGCCCTATGAACGCCGGTCTGGCAAACATAATCTTAATGAGACGACACCATCAAGAAATAGATCACCGTCAACACTGCCAGAACGATCGCAACGATCAGACTCATAGCTGTGATGCCGGCGCGTCCTTCCGCGCCGCCTTCGCGTCCAGCTCTAAGCGCTCTGTACACTACGATTGGACAAAGCACAAACGCGTTCAGCGCCAGCGGCACGATTAAAAACCATGAGACTTCAAGCCAGGGCGCGGTATTGAAGACATCGCGGAGAGTCGCAGAAAGCTTCGCCGATCCACTCATTTCCTGGTGAACCTTCTGCGCTTCAAGCCATATATCAAAGCCTCTCATGAAAACGAGCAGCGCCACGCCGATAATGGCCAACCAGGCGCCGGTATATGCCGTGTGAGCGTCGTGCTCAGCTGGTCGTTCGGCGTGCTGCCGTCCGGTCAACCTACTATGAACCGCGCCGTAACCAACATAAATTACAAATCCAAAATTAAGCCAAGCCGCAAATCGCAACCACGACGTCGGAGGCAAATAGTAGATCAAATAAAGACAGGATACGATTCCGAGGATCGGAATTATCATACCTCCTGGAACGCGAAAAGAACGGTCTCTGCCTGGCTCCTTAACTCGTAAGACAATTATTCCCGCGCACACAAGTATGAAAGCAAAAAGCGTCCCGATATTCGTCAGGTCAACCATCTCATCGATGCTTGCGACCGCGGCGAAAACGGCCACAAACAGACCTGTCAGTAGCGTTGAAATGTGCGGAGTCCGAAACCGGGGATGTACCTTGTAAAAGAGTGGTGGCAGAAGCCCGTCTCGAGCCATCGAGAAAAAGATACGAGGCTGACCCAGCTGAAACACCAATAGAACAGCGGTATGCGCGATTACGGAACCGAAGGCGACTGTTCCGATGGCCCACCCAAGGTCGGTATTGAATTGTTCACCGACATGCTGAAGGGCCATCGTCAACGGTTCCGCCTGCTCAGTTGCGAGCTTAGCTTTCAGCTCCGGATATGAGATCAAGCCGGTGAACACGCAAGCGACTACCGCGTAAAAGAGTGTGCAGATAATTAGTGACGCGATTATCCCTATTGGCAGATTCCTGCGAGGGTTCCTGGTTTCCTCGGCGACCGTAGACACGGCATCGAAGCCGATGTAGGCGAAGAACACGATAGCGGCGCCTGCGCTGATCCCAGCAAACCCGTTCGGACTAAAAGGCTTCCAGTTGGCCGGCTGGACGTACGTGAATCCAACAACGATGAAGAATGTAAGTACCAGAATCTTGATACAAACCATCACTGCATTGAATCTCGCACTCTCACGAATGCCCCAGATAAGCACTATCGTGATAAGCGCCACAATTCCAACGGCAAGCACATTGAAAATGATTGGTTTGCCGAAAATATGTGGCGCGCTTTCATAAACTCCCGGAACCTTTGCGGCGGTGCGATAGTCCATCGAAATCCAATCGGGAATATGAATTCCGTTTGGCGCTATTCCCCGTAGGTGCAGTCCAGCTAATAGAGTCTTGAAATAGTTTGCCCAGCTGATAGCGACCGCGATATTTCCGACCGCGTATTCGATAATCAGGTCCCATCCGATGATCCACGCAATCACTTCGCCTAAGGTAGCGTAGGAATAGGTGTACGCCGATCCCGAGATTGGCACCATCGACGCGAATTCGGCATAACAGAGCGCAGTGAATGCACAGACTATCGCGGTGATGACAAAGGACAACATTAACGCAGGACCCGCGCCCGGGCGATTCACATCGCCCGCCGCTGCGGTTCCGACAGTAGCAAAGATTCCTGCCCCGATTATCGCGCCGATACCAAAAAGGGTGAGCTGTACCGGTCCAAGAGCGCGCTTTAGCTGATGCTCGGGTTCCTCGGCATCCTCAAGGATCGCATCGAGTGGTTTGACACGGAACAGTCCGCGGAACGTCGTTCGATTGACGCTCGAGCGGTCAGGTCGCACTGTCTCCATCCGATTGCTTTCCCCTATTCATGGATGAGAGCCTGCGCCTGAGCAGAGCTCTGAACCAGTTCTGAAATGAAATCGCTGGACCGACCGGAATAGGTCGTTGAAGCGCCGCGATTATTAACTTTCATATGGAGTCATGTCAAGGCGCAACACTGTGAAAACCCCCGTGTAACATAGTCGATTCGCGTCTTTGGAGCAAAATTCCAGCATATCAAACTGCCTACGCTACTCCGTTTCTTTCGAAAACCAGTTCTGTCGTGTATATTCGCTTCTTTGCGCAATCGGCGCTTTTCGCAATAGAATGAACGACTATCAAGAAAAACCGGGAGAAGAGATGGCAACAAAGGGGTTTACATTGTGGTTTACCGGGCTTTCGGGGGCAGGAAAAACTACGCTGGCGAGACTGCTGGAAGCTGAAATAAAAGCCCGAGGCCACAAGGTTGAGGTGCTGGACGGCGATATAATCCGAACTAATCTTTCAAAGGGGCTTGGTTTCTCAAAGGAGGATCGGGACACAAACATCAGGCGGATTGGTTTTGTCTGCAATCTATTGACGAGAAATGATGTTGTGGCAATAGCTGCGGCGATCTCGCCGTATCGGGCGGTCCGTGACGAGGTAAGACGCGCGATTGGCGCTTTCATTGAGGTCTACGTCAGGTGCCCGATTGACGTGCTTGCGGAGCGCGACGTAAAAGGGCTTTATAAGAAAGCGCTTGCGGGCGAAATCAAGAACTTCACCGGCGTTGATGATCCATACGAATCACCGCTCGCCCCGGAAGTGACGGTCGATACCGATAGTGAAAGCCCCGAACAGAGCGCGGCCCGGATAATCGCAAAACTTGAAGAGATGTCCCTGCTTGCCGCGCCCTCCATTTTTGGCGCGGATGACGACGAAGAGGTTGGGCGCCGAGTGGAAGCACCCGGTTTTGTCTAGCATGAAGACAGTCATCATAGGGCTTGACGGCGCGACCTTTGACATAATTCAACCTCTCGTGAGAGCGGGCCGGCTACCGGTCCTCGAAAGGTTGATGCGCGAAGGCGTCAGCGCGCCTCTTCGTTCTACAATTCTTCCCAACAGTTTCCCAGGATGGGCTAGCTGCACGACCGGCACAAGCGAAGGGATGCACGGGGTCTTTTCGCCTTTCATCAAGAACAAATCAAGCTACTCTGTCCGCGCGATGAGCGGTCGCGACATCATGACAAGACCGGTCTGGAGCATTTTGACCGAGCAAGGAGGCAGATCAATTGTAGTTAATGTTCCGACCACATATCCTCCTGAACCCATCAACGGCCTGATGGTGACTGGTATGCTCACACCGGGTCGTAATTCGGCGTTTACATACCCGGATTCGCTCAAGACCGAGCTGCTCAACGAGTTCCCAAATTATGTGATCGAACCTGAACGAATCCCCGACAAACATGCGAGAGCAAACGAATTTCGACGGACGATTGAGGTACGTGAACGAGCCCTCAGATTTCTTATGCAGCGAGGTGAGTGGGATTTCCTGATGGTTGTGTTTTCGGTGTTGGACCGGGCTCAGCACGATTACTGGTCCGATATGGATCCCCAGCACCCCAGGCACGATCCCAACACGCCCGCTGAGTTTCGAGAGTTCATACACGAAATATATCGGAGGTTGGATTCGGCAGTCGGAAGCGTGCTTGAAGCACTGCCCGCGGACACAAGAGTGTTTGTTGTGTCGGATCACGGATTCTGTTCCGAGCTGTTCGAGGTACGAGTTAATGAGTTGTTGGCGTCGGCAGGCTTGCTGACATTCAAATCGCCGGGTTCGCGTAAAAACATCGCGCGCTTTAAAGACTTGAAGCAAAGGGTTGCGCGTCGGTTGCCTTCAAAAGCTCCGAACGGGAATGTTCTCGACAAGAAGGTCCGGTACGGCAGCGCTTTTCTCGACGAAATAGACTGGTCACGAACTAAAGCATTCTTTGCTCAGGACAAAGGCGTATGGGTCAACCTGATCGATCGTGAGAGCGAAGGAATCGTATCGGAATCCGAGTTCGATAGTGTCGTCGAGGAGACGCGCAAAGTGTTGTTAGGGATCACTGATCCGAGGGACGGAGCTCCAGTGTTTGAGAAGGTCTTGCGACGTGAAGAGGCTTTCCGCGGAATTTTTTCGACTCGTCTTCCTGATCTGGTAATGATTCCGAGTCGGGATGAATACGTTTACAACGAGCGGCCTAGTTACGGTGATGTGATCGTTCCGGCGGACTCGACTACTGGTACACACTCGCGTGACGGCATCTTTATCGCCTGGGGTAGTGGTATCAAGAGCGAAGCGGCCTTCGCACAACCACCGAATCTTCGAGACGTTAGCCCAACTGCGCTGTGCTCGCTCGGCTGTCCTTTGACGACGGATATGGACGGTCGAGTGCTGGAAGTATTTAAGGAGATGGAACAGCCTCAGCGGCACGGTACTTCGTATAAGCTGGAAGCAATAAGCTCGAGTGCGTCAGCTGAATCGGTTTACAGCGTGGTTGAGGAAACCGAGCTCAGTGAACGTCTGAAGGCGTTGGGCTACATCAAATGAAAGCAAGATGAAGGTCTTAGTAATCGGTCTCGACGCAGCCACGATGGACCTCATTGAGCCCTGGGCTCGCGCCGGTCATCTTCCTGTGCTTGCCCAGCTGATGAAGGAAGGGACCTCCGCCCGCCTCCTATCAACCCCCAACATGCATAGCGCATCCGCCTGGACTTCGATCCTTACTGGATTGAATCCAGGTCGTCACGGTTTATTTGTTTTTTCGGATCGCGACTTCGCAACCGGCAAACAATTGTTTTTCAAGGGTGGCGATCGACAGGGTGAATTGATCTCCTCACACCTTGCCAGACACAATTTGACATCCGGTCTTGTCAACGTTCCGATGACCTACCCGGCGAACCACGAAGAAGGCGGTTTTGTGGTGAGCGGTCTCGATGCGCCTTCTCTGAACGAACGAGCATTCTCCCCAATAGAGCTTCGAAGCGAATTACTGAATCGCTTTCCGAAATACCACTTTTCTCCGCCGGGCCTGGGCGATCTGATGAGGTCAGGGCGTCTCGATGAAGCTATCGCCGCCTGGATTGATTTAACCAAGACGCAGACTGCCGTTGCTGAATATCTAATTACAAACAGGCCAGTCGATTTTTTTATGACGGTCTATACCGCCAGCGATTGGGCGGGGCATAATCTGTGGAAGTCATGGGAAGCATCTCCTCAACAGAATCCGCTGCTTGATATCTACCGCGCGCTTGACGCTGCCGTTGGGCGTCTCCTGGGATTGGTTAATCCGCAGACTCAGGTTTACGTCATATCCGATCATGGGATGGGGCGACACACGGGTGCGTCGTATCAGCTGGCCGAGTGGTTGGAAAACAAAGCCTACATGGTTCGAACCAGGAAGCCGCAGGCTCGGCGTTCGTTCGTCAAAGCAGGAAGTAAAGCTGCTAAAGCCGTATTGCCTGCTTCTATAAGGGAACAGCTAAAGGCACGTCTTGGAGAGGATCGGGTTGAGCGTTTGAAGGCTGTGGAAAAGGATTCGTTCTACTCCTCTATTGACTGGAGTCGCACGACCGCCTACTCCGAACCTGGTCGGCACGTGATCAACATCAACCTCGAAGGCCGGAATGAAACCGGTCGGATCAAGACCTCTGAATACGCTGATATCTGCTCGCGGATTGTCAATGATTTAAGTGGCTGGATTGATGTTCACGGAATCAAAGTAGTCGAACGAGTTGCGCACAGAGACGAGGTTTATGCCGGGCCTTTCACCGAGCGCGCCAGTGATCTATACGTTTACTGGAACGGCCTGGCCGATGCGGGTGCGCCACCTCAGGAGGTACAAGACCGCGGCTTCTGGTGGAGTGGCGATCACCGGCCCGAGGGCATCCTGATCGCAAAAGGACCAGGCATCAAATCTGACGCCGTGGCGTCCTCGGTTTGTGTTTATGATCTGGTGTCTACATTGATGTACGGGGCGGAGCTGACCGTTCCTGACAAGCTCGATGGTCGTGTCATTCAAGATCTCTTTACCGGTGAGTTCACCGCTGCGCATCCACTAGAGTTTGGCGATGAGGCGGCGCTGGGCAGAAAAGATAAGACGCTGCTGAGCCCTGAAGAAGAGCAAATGGTCGAAGAGAAGCTGCGCGGTCTTGGCTATATTTAATGATGGGGATGAGGGCTGAGACAGAGGCTGAACTTTCAGTGGAGACACGCACCTCGCGTAGCCCGGTCACGCTATTCGGTGAACCTCAGACGACAAAGACACACATCGTAAACCTGCTCATCATTCTAGCCGCCATAATCCTTCTTTTCTGGCGCGTCTTTTTTCTCGGCGAAACTCTGATTGACGTCAACACTCTTAACAACCAGCTACCGTGGGGCTATGCGGCTGGCGTATCGAATTATCCTTATAACCGGCGAGATCTTACCGACACTTATGTCACTCGAGAATATTTTGTGGTATCCGCATACAAAGATGGTGAATTCCCCCTTTGGAATCCTTACACAATGGCTGGGCACCCAATCTATGCAGATGGCGTAACTCGGACTTTGTCGCCTTTCTTGTTGGTGTACAAACTCTTTGACGTACCACTTGGTTATTCACTGGCCCGACTCTTCGAGCTGATGCTGGGTGCTGTCTTTGTTTATTTGTTCCTGACCGCGATTGGGGTGCGAGCGAGCGGAGCGTTGATGGGCTCGCTAGTGTTTGGGTTCTCTGCGCATTCGATGCTGCATTTGACGGGACTCGGCTGGTGGGGCGGCCTGATGTGGTTGCCGCTTGTTTTTTTGTTTGCTGATCGCGCAATCCACCGGAGGAGTCAGGCGCAAGCAATATTGTCAGGGGTGTTCCTGGCGGCATCATTCTTTTGCGGGTACCTGCCGAACCAGGTTTATTACGTGGCCGCGGTTGCTTTGTACTACCTGTTCTTTGCGAGTGTCGATCGTCGCTCGAAGACCAATCGTATCGTACATACCGTCACAATGATGATGCTGACGTTGGGTGTCGGTCTCGCTCTTTCTGCTACGCAATGGGTTCCATCGCTAGAGTTACTTTCTTATTCAAATCGAAAGATCGTTGGCGCGGAATTGGGATACGTTTTCTTGCCGCCGTGGTATGCGTTGACCCTTGTGTTCCCCAATCTATTTGGCGAAGCCTATGACGCCAGAATCCTAAAGCTGTTCACTGCCTTGGGAGTATCACACGACCACATACTCTATTTGGGTATTGCTGCACTAGTGCCGCTTGGGTTCGCGCTCTATTGGCTCTGGAAATCGAGAAGGAAAGATGATCACGGATTCTTGATCCAGATGACGTCTCACGACGAACCGATGCGACGCCGTGCGGTCTTCTTCGTGTTGCTTGGAGCACTGTCCTTAGTTCTTATGATGGCGGCGCCGTTGTATGTTCATCTGACGCGGTTTATTCCAATTCTACAGGTGATCAGGGTGGCTGTTCGTGCCGGGGTTCTGTTCCTGTTTGCTGCTACATTGCTTGTGGCCATCGGCATAGACTTGCTTTTGCGCAGCACACGGGAGGCGCAATGGCGATTTTTTCAACTCGCGCGAAGGTTTGTAGTAGGGAGTGCCGGGTTCGTTTTGGTAGCAATCGCCGGTTCATACCTGATAAGAGTTGTTGGCATCACTGCTGATCCGGGAGAGCGAGGCCGTTGGGCATTTGTGCGGAAGACCGCTCTTGCGTTAAGCGGACAGTTTACCCCGCCAGGCTTGAGCATAATTATCCCGTTAGTACTTCTGGTCACGGTCGCGACTCTATTGTGGGCGTTTAGTGAGACACGCATCAGTAGCCGTGTGTTCCTGCTTTCGATGGTCACCGTGTTGATGGTTGATCTGTTCTGGAATAGCAATCAATTCGACCACACGTTTGATCGTTCGCGCGTTTTTCCCAGGACCGAAGTAACTGACTTCTTGCAGCAATTGCCACCCGGAAGGGTTCTCGTTGCACCGGCGGAGCTTGAAACAAATCGTAGTGATACTGCTGGCGCAGAACAGATCATCGCACCCCCAAACACTCTTTTGCCTTACAGGATTTCGAGTGTAACCGGAAAGAACCAGCAGTTTCCCGGGTGGTATCGTGAATTTGCGTCGCTGATTGAACCTCAAACCAATCTGAGTCATGTCGTCTTCGATCAGTACCAATCACCTTTCTTCGATATTCTGAACGTGAAATACGTGATGACTCGCGATCCCTTACCGCCTGTCCATGGCTACGGCATGCTTAGAGAAAGCGAAGGCGTGATTGTGTATGAGAATCGGAACGCCTTGCCGCGAACCTATTTCGCGAGCGATGTGGTCGAGGTACGCAGTTCTGTCGAATCGTTGGATAAAATGCGGTCTCCGGATTTTAATCCGGCTTCTCAGACGGTTGTTGAAAACGACCGGAGTTCGTCTCTTTCTTCCGCAGCAAACCTACCGGCGAACACAACATCCCAGGTTCCGGCGGCAACAATAATTGCGGACAAGCGCAATTCGGTGTTGATCGAGACCGACAATGAGCAGGATGGGCTTCTAGTGCTGAGTGATAATTACTATCCGGGTTGGCGCGCGTCAGTGGACGGCTCTCCGGCACGAATTCTCAGGGCTAATCACACTATGCGCGCGATCGCCGTGCCGGCCGGGCGGCATCTGGTATCATTCGTGTTTATGCCCGAAGCTTTTCTTCTTTCTGTGTACGTAAGCATTTTTGGCGCAGCAGTCACACTGGCCTTCCTGGGGCTTTCGGTTTTGAGGAGGAAACAGGGTTACGATATACGACAAGATTAAAAAGACAGTTAAGCACACGTTGATCTTCGGCATTGGCAGCGTGGTCAACAGCGCGTTCGGGTTGGTGTTGGTGCCGGTCTACTCGCGCAAACTTCCTGCTGGTGCATTCGGTGTGCTGTCGTTGCTGACGGTTTCGTTGACGTTGGTAACGATCGTTCTGAAGTTCGGGCTCAATCACGCATTCTTTCGGCATTATTACGAAACCGAGGACGAGCAGCATCGGCGCCGGATCGTAGGTTCGACGCTTATTTTTCTGGTTGCGTCTTCGATTGCTGCAACTATGCTGCTGTGGAGCGCGGCTCCTCAAGCCTCGGCTCTCCTATTCAAAGGGGATCAGAATCGCGCCAACCTGGTCCAACTTGTCTTCCTTATTTGCTTTTTTGAGGTCATTTCATTAGTTCCCGATTCGATTCTAAGAGCCAAATTCAAATCGGCTCAGTACTCAGCTCTGAACATCACCGCTTTTTTGTTTCAGCTTATCGTGATCGTCTATCTGGTGATCGGGATTGCGCCGACGGTGGAAAACGTGTTGATCGGCAGGCTTATCGGTGCGGCTTTTGAAGCGCTCCTGTTTTTCACAGTGGTTTTCCGCGATTTGAGTTTGCGGTTCTCATTCAACGAGCTGAAGAGCTTGCTTTCATTTGGTACGCCGCTGATTTTCAGCCAGGTATCCATTCATCTTTTCATGATGATCGATCGCTTCTTCCTAGAAAGATTCGCCACAGAACGTGAATTGGGTGCTTACGCGATGGCGAATACGCTGGTGTCAGTAGTGACGGTGCTGGTCACGGTGCCGTTCAGTCAGGTCTGGACGGTGATGCGCTTTTCGGTGATGAACGAAGATGGCGCAGTCGAATATTACTCGAGAGTCCTGACCTACATTCTGTTTGTAAGTATGTTCTTTGCACTCTGTGTTTCATCGGTAGCCGGCGACGGGCTCACGCTGTTTAGTTTGAAGAGTTATTGGGCAGCAGCGACCATAATCCCTCTGCTGGGCTTGGCAGCGGTTCTTGATTCGGCATCAAGGGTACTGAACGTCGGAATCACCTTGAAAAAGCGGACGATCTACGCTCCGCTCGTGATTATCATCGCGCTCGCGTTCAACATCGGCCTCAATTTTCTTCTGATCCCGCGCTACGGGATGATGGGGGCGACCATCGCTACTCTGCTTTCTTATGTTCTCTTTTGTGCTCTGAGGTACTGGGCTTCGAATCTTTTTTTCAAGGTTAGATACGAGTGGAGTCGCGTGTTCATGATATTGACGGTCGGCTCGGCAATTATCGCGCTGTTCTATTTGAACGACTGGTTGCGCGGTGATTTTCCGGGGGAAGCGCGGCTTCTGATTTCTTTGGCAATTAAGGCTACGATTGCTTTGTCGTTTCCGCTTTTGTTGTTTTGGCTTCGGTTCTTCGATGCACGCGAGTTGAGTCGGATAGCGGAAATCTGGCAGAAGGTGACGTCTAATTTTAGAAGGAGCCGGTTGACTGAGGCAGGTTGATGGGTATTCCGAAAGACGCTAACGGCGTCGCACCTTGTTGAGAACTCCTCCCTCGATCAGGTATAGTTCCGATCTTTTGTTATGACCAAGAAAGTCATCTTTATTGGGCTCGACGGGGCGACATTTGATGTTCTCGACCCCCTGATGAATCAAGGCTTGATGCCCCGACTCAAAGAGTTCATCGATCAGGGGGTTCGCGGCCCGCTCGAGACAACCATCCCTCCGATTACGCCGACCGCATGGGTTTCCTGGATGACCGGCAAAAACCCGGGCAAACACGGCGTATTCGAGTTCCTGCTTCGCCGAAAGGGAAGCGGTGCATTGCCGGATTCACCGGTCAACTCCAGATCGCGTGACGGACTCCCGTTCTGGGATCTACTCGGACAAATGGGCAAACGAGCAATCGTTACAAACGTCCCTTGTACTTATCCGCCCGGGCTTTTGAACGGAGTGATGATCTCTGATTTCCTGACGCCTCGCGGTCGCCGGGACTTCGCTTACCCTGAAAACCTGATTGAAGAAGTTGAGAGTAAGTTCGGACCTTATGAACTCTACATTACAGAAGTCTATTCAAAGGGCAACGTAGACAAGATTCTCGATCAGCTCTTCACTGAGCTCGAATACAAGACCAAAGTAAACCGTTATCTGATGGAGCAATACGGCTGGGATGTGTTTGCGACCCATTACTGGGGAACGGACCGGTTTCAGCACGAGCTGTGGCACTTGCTGGATGAGTCACATCCTTTCTTTGACCGCGCCGAGCATGACGCCCACATTGGGCGCATAAACGAATATTGGAACACTGTAGACTCGACGTTAGGAAAGTTATTTGACGATGCGGACGATGGAACCACGGTTTACCTGGGTTCGGATCATGGCTTCGGTCCAATTGAAAAGTTTCTTTGTTTCAATGTCTGGTTGATCGACGAAGGGTTGCTCGTTTTAAAGCGCGATGCGATGACGCTATTCAAGCGCTCGCTGTTCAGAATGGGGCTGACACCTGATCTTGCTTATCGGTCGGCGATGAAGATGGGGCTTGCTCATATCCGGTTGTCGGTCGGCGTGACCAATCGTTCAAAGCTGATGAAGTTGGCGAATCTATTGATGCTCTCACTGCAGGACGTCGACTGGTCTCGTACGGTGGCGTTCTCAAAAGGGAATTACGGGCAAATTTTTATCAACGTCCGTGGCCGCGAGCAGCATGGGATAGTCGAGCCAGGAGCGGAGTACGAGAAGATTTTGGGCCAGGTGATCGAGAAGTTGCGTGGGCTGATAGATCCGGATACAAGAGAGCCGCTGATCGGTCCAGTGTGGCGCCGCGAAGATTTGTACAACGGTACGCACATCGACGAAGCGCCTGACATTCAATTTCTGCCGAGCAATATGGCAAACAAGCCGTTGGGCACTCTCGATTTGACATCGAATAAGTTCATAACTCCGGTTTATGGCAACTCAGGTGATCATCGAATGCATGGGATAATGATGGGACGCGGACCTGAGCTTCGCCGGGGCGTGCGAGTCAACGATGCTCGTATCATCGATTATGCACCGACCATCCTTCATTCTTTTGGGGTTGAGGTTCCATCGGACATGGATGGCCGCGTGTTGGAAGAGATCTTCACAGAAGCGTATCTTCGCGAGAATCCGGTGCGGCTCTCTCAACATTCAGGAGGAGAGTACGAGGCTCCCGAAGGCTCTCCGGAAATGACTGACGAGGAGAGCGAGGAGATTCGCGCGAGGCTGAGAGGGTTGGGCTACCTGGGTTAGAGTTCGATAAGTCTCCGTTTGAATACCACCCACGTGAGAGACTGTGTGAAAAAAGTTCGTAGTTCGGCCTTTTAGGCGGAAGTTAGTAATTTTGACGAAATTCGCTGTACAAACTTCCGCCTAAAGGCCGAACTACGAAGAGTGGTTTCACACGATCTTCCACGTGGCTGGTATTTGGACTACTCTCACGCCCGCTGTTGGTGGCATTCACACAATGATCTTCTAACCGCCTATGCCATTCGATACCATCTCAGCGGTCCTCCCTGCTTACAACGAAGAAGAAAACATCGAGACAGCCACGAAGCGGGTTGCTGACGTACTTGGATCGCTCGGCTTTCGCGACTGGGAGGTCATTGTTGTAGACGATGGTTCAATAGATCGCACAGCGCAAATAGCTGATCGACTGGCAGCCGAGGATCCGACGCACATCCGAATCTTTCATCACAATCCGAACCGCGGTTATGCCGAAGCGCTCAAAACAGGCTTCACAAATGCCCGGTATCAGCTGATCTTTTATACTGACTCGGACAACCAATTTGATGTACGTGAAATTACAAATCTGCTGCCGCTCATTGAGAATGCGGATATTGTCAATGGCTTCCGAATCTATCGATTTGATCCGTTGACTCGATTGGTCTTGTCCTGGGGTTTCAATCTCCTGGTGCGAATCATATTTAGAATTAGAGTTCGAGATATCGATTGCGCATTCAAACTTTTCCGTAGGGAAGTCTTCGATAAGGTTACTATCGAGTCCAGGAAGTTCTTCGTAGATGCAGAGGTTCTGGCAAAGGCGAGATATTTTGGTTTCAGAATGACCGAAATTGGCGTGCGACACTATCCGCGACCTGCCGGCCGGTCGACGGTGCGCGCGAGTCATATTCCAGCAACCCTAATGGAGCTTGCACGAATGTGGGTCAACATACACTCGAAGCCCAGAGGTGGACGCAAATCGGAATGACACCGCAAAACGCAGAAGGGGCAGTATCGAACGTTGAGCTGGCTCAATCGCGACGGAGGGGGAATCTTCGCGGCTTGGCGCAGGCCTTCATCGGTATCGTTGCGCTTGCTTTAGTGATAATAAAGTCGGATGCACACGCCTTGCTCGAGGCCCTCAGAAATACACGGCTTGCTTTGTTGCCGCTCGCGGTCATTGCATCTTTTTTGGTTACGTGGCTCATGGCATACCGTTGGCAAGCGATTCTCCACGCCAGAGAATTGAATCTCAAAACGAAGCGTCTTTTTCTCTTTTATCTGATCGGCATCTTCTTTACCAGTTTTGTTCCGGGTGGGGGAGTAAGTGGCGATGTAGCGCGCCTGATCTATGTTGACCGCGAGGTGCGCGACAAGGCTCTCGTTCTCTCGACTTTGGTCTATGAAAGGCTCATCGGAGTTTTTACACTTCTGCTGATCGGGTTGGGCGCTACGCTGATGACTCGCGCGTACGGGCAGACTGATCGGGTGATTTATGTCAGCGAGGGAATTCTCGCGGGAGCATTTATCGTTATTGCGGCCTTGATGAGTAGTTACATTTCCTCAAGGCTGGCGTACCTGATTAGGACCATTGGGCATCGACTTCGGGTGGTTCGAGTTGCCGAGGCAGCGGCACGGACTCTTGAATCTATATCGGTTCTACGACGAGACTCCGGCTTGCTCTTGCGAACGTCGATCATCTCAATCTTGATTCGAATTGTCTGGAGCCTGGGGTGCTATGTAGTTTCTCGGGCGATGGGTCTGCCGATAGATCTGATGACGCTATTTGCTTTTATTTCTTTGGTGGATCTCGTCAGACTGATGCCCATATCGATTGGTGGATTAGGTGTTCGTGAATGGACGGTCATCGCTCTGTTTGCGACCGTGGGGATCACGCGGGAGCAGGCCCTGACGTTTTCAATTCTTGCGTTCGCGCCGATTTACCTGGAGGCGGTGCTGGGTGGTTTGCTTTATATTTCAACGGCCAGAATCAACCTCTAAGGGGGAGCTTTGATGCCTCAGGGGTGTTTCTAGACGCAAAGACTCCGCAAAAGCACGCTAGGATCCAACACACAATTCATTCCTTTCGAATATAAAGCGATTCGTAGGAAAAGGAATCAACCTTGTCATAGTGATCTGCAACCCACTGCTCCAGTTCTGCACCGTGATTAACCTTCCGCAATCGGGATAAAGCCACGAGCTTTGGAGCTTGCGCATCCATTTCCTGCACCAGTGCTGTGAAATCAGTGCCTCGCCGCGCTGCGGCAAAATCGTCAGCACCCCAATCTAGAAACACATATGGATTCAAATTCGCTTTTCCAGGAAGGACCAATATCTCCACTGTACCGTGAACATAAATTTTGTCATTGGGACCCAGCATCAATGAGACGGCTTCCATAACCTTATCTTGATCCTTAAGCTTCCAGCCTTGGATTCTGTAAAAGGCGGCGTGAGAGAAAATAATCAATAGGATGATCGTGATCGATAGGACAGGGACTAAAATTGCGGAACCAGGTAACGGGCCATTCTCCCCGGTCCTGGATAAAGCCCGTTGCCCTTTAACCATTAGCCAGCCGATAAAAATACCTATAAAAGGCACGAACGGAATAAGATCAGGACCTGATTGGATGTTGATCAAACAGAATGCCAGATAAATCAGCGGCGGCATCAAAATGGCATCCGCGAATAAACCCGGCTCCCGAAACGCTTGCTTCTGTTTTACTTTTGTCACAATGCGCTCGATCAAATATCCTGCCAGGCCAAGCGCACTGAGAACGAGCAGAAAGATGTCCCGGCGAAAGATACGATGCATTATCTTGAAGAGGTGATCGCTTGCTTCTGCAAGGGGTCGTTTGGCGGCAGGGCCGAAGACGCTGTAATTGTAGGTTATCGTCCAGGCCCACATCTCACCCAGCGAACCGCGCACATAAAAATATGCGAGCGTCACGATCAATGGAATCGCTGTTCCGGCAAACACCTTTAGTGCACGACCATCGCGCCACGACGAAAGATAGCGAGAGAAGATTAGTACCGCCACGCCGGCAAACATCAATCCCGGCTGCCAGCACAAGCACGACAGCATGGAGCAGAAGCCGGCCCAAAACGGCTGGTCCTTTGCAATCAGCACCAGCGAAAGCAGCCCAAAAACCATCATCGGCAGCTTCGGTTGTGTGCCCGCCACCATCATCTCGATGAACGTCGGGAAACATAGTGGAACTAACGCGGCCAGGATCCCCGCGGCCCGGCTTTTGAGATAGATGGTCCCAACAGCAAAAGTTGCGGCACATAAGAATCCGACCATTAGCACGTGCAGCAATCGCACGGCAATGATATCTCTTAATCCGACCGGTTTACCCGCAAGCATTGACAACGCGCTCAAGTGCGCTGCGAGCGGTCCCTTGATATCGACAACATCACGGTACGGCATCTGGCCACGGAGGATTGATTGTGCAATGTAGTCATAGATTGCCGGATCTCCAACCTCCGGTTGACTGAACGGCCTATACATCAATGTGATGGCCGTACCTAAAAGAAATATCGATAAGGCGAGCTTGGTCGAACTGGTCCGATTCGCTTGCTCAACCAATGCCGACACTGACCGTTTAATCACCATTTTCAGAGATTTTATTCAAACTGGCATTTCTTCAGACGCAAGGCTACGATCCTGAGCTTGCTGGCCGAATTCCTGGTATCGCTCGATGGTCGCTAACTTTTGTGCGCTAGGCTCCGAATTTCGCTGTTTCTGATTGTCTTTCTTAAATCGAAGGCCGTAGCGAGGGGCTCTCACGATTGTACCCGGGCATAGACTGGGATCTCATTTCCGCTACGCCGATAACTGATAATCCAAACGGAAATACAACCCGACCGAGAACTTGAGCTTCAAGTTTGAGAAATGTCAGCAGAAAACGATTGAGCCAACTGGGAACCGGCTTTACGTCCGAGTCGGCGCTGCCTCGCCACTTTGACAGCAATCGATGCGGAGCGGCAAGCCAGAACAGCAAAGTGTTGGCGTAAGTCGCGCGTCTGATTTGGAAGCCGTTGGCGATTAAGAGACGACGCAGATCGGTGAGCGTATACCTCCTATGAGTGCCAACAGCGACGTCATGGGCTCCGCGCATCCATTGGTATGCTGGTTCGCGAATGAACAGCAGCCCACCTGGTTTAAGCACCCGGCGCATTTCCGAGACAGCGGCGGCAGCTCGCGCATCATTAAGCTGGTAGATCACGTCAAAGCATGTAACCACATCAAATTCGGTATCACTGAACGGGAGCTTGTCTGCAGATGCTAATGCGACCGTATCGATGCCTCGCTCTTTCCAAAAGACTGAAGCGTGTTTTGAAAGATCGACCCCAAACACCTCTCTAAACTTAAGCCGCTCCTCGAGCCACTTCATCGAATATCCGGTTCCACAACCAATATCGAGGGAGCGCAGTGTCAGGTTCTGATTCAGAGAAGGGCCAAGCATTGACTCGGTGATAGAGCGCATGCCTTCGTACCACCAGAGGTGTTCTTCCAGCTCAAACATTGCGCGATACTCTTCATCTCGCATATGGATTCGTCGAAACGATAAGAATTAATGTTCTATTTTTCTCTTATCTCTTTCGAAACAGAGATGGCCTTCGGAGCTTCCTCTGCGGGATGGACAATCTGCGCGCGCCGCAAGATAACCAGGCGCCACCAGAGCGCACTCAAATCCCGGAATGTCTTAAACAACCTTTTGAAATTAAAGAATTGAGATTTTCCATAAGCGCGATGGTAATGATTCACGGGAGCTTCAGCGAATCGAAGCCCGGCGTCCTGGAAGCTTTTGATCATTTCCACGCATATTGTGCCGCTGGTAGAGGCGAGTCGCACTTTGTGATAGCTTGAATTGCGAATCAGCCTGAAGTCACAGTCAACGTCCCTGAGCCGAATTCCAAAGGCAAGCTTGACGACCCAACGATAAATATTCCCGATGAAGATCCTGTGCAGCGGATCGGAGCGACTGATCTTGTAACCATTCACAACATCAATATCTTCAGTCATCAGCGCCGCTAATTGTTCCAATTCACGCACGTCATATTGAGCATCCCCATCGGTGTAAAAAATCAATTCCTTTGAGGCGTTTTCAAAACCAGTGCGAAGCGCGCTGCCGTACCCGCGGTTTACTGGATGGTGGACCACGCGAAGACGAGGATAGGTGGTCTCGAGCTCAGAGAGCACTTGTGCCGTGTGATCTCGGCTACCATCGTTTACCACTATCACTTCATAGTCGTCCGTGAGCTTTCTGAGTGTACTGTCCGCCAGCACGACCATGCTGGCAATAGTTCCTGCATCGTTGTAGGCGGGAAAGAAAGCTGTGATGCTTGGCCGGTTACCCATTAATCTCCTTTAGGTGCTACTTGCCGTGATTGTGGACTTGCCAGAATAAACCGTTTTAGTGATCGCGATCAGAACCTCTTCAGGGCGGATCGTCATCAGGCAATCATGATGAGTACACGCGTGTACTGCATCGTCCCCCTCCAGTTTGAAGCAAGGGCTGCACGGCAATTTGTGACGAACGACGGTATGCGAATCCCCGATCGGAGCGGTACGACGAAAATCGGTCGGGCCGTAAATCGCGGTTACCGGTGTTCCCACCGCTACCGCCGCGTGCATCAGGCCGCTGTCGTTGCAGACAAGCAGATCGCATTGCTCGATCAGCGCCGCGGCCTGTTTCACCGAAGTCTTCCCGGCGGCCAGTGATACTCTTCCGTTCAAACCCTGCGCCATCTCCCGAATCATTTCTACTTCTGACGCCGATCCGAAAAGCACAATCTGCGAGTCGGGTCGCTCCGCAATTACTCTCGAGATCACCTCTCGATATCTTTCAATCGGCCATTGCTTCCATCGCATCGTCAGCGAAGTACCAGGTTGAAACCCGATCACGGTTTGCGCTCTGGTTCTGCAGCCATCCTCGAGGAATCGCCGGGCGAATAATCTATCTTCGTCAGTCAGGTGGATGAACGTACGAGCGTTAGAAACTGGCACAGGAGTTACACCCGCTGCCGCGACGAGGCTCATGTATCTCGCGATTTCGTGCTCGTCCTCGCGCATCTCCACCGGCAGGTTGAAGATAAAGCTATATCGGCTGAACCGCCTCGACCATCCCGGGCTTGTCACGTGTCCTAACCTGTGAGGAGCGCCGCTTGCGGCTATCAAAAGTGCAAGTGGCCAGGAGTGGCTGTGGAATTCATTGATGGTCAGGTCATATTGAGTATCAGCGATCTCTTTCGCACGAGTAATCCAGGCTCGAAGACCTGCTGAAATGGGGAGATTATAAATGTTATCGAAGAGATCGGCGCCGGCGAGCACCTCCTCGCACCCGGTGTTATTCCCGACCTGAAGGTCTATGCGCGCGTATGGATGGTGCTCGCGCAAGAGCTTGAGCGCCGGAGTGTACATAATGAAATTACCGAGCCCGTGATACGCGAAGACCAGTATTTTTTCGATCTTATCGGGTGAGAATTCAGCGCGAGGCAGGCTCGAAAGGTAGACCTTCAGAAGAGCTTCGCCGCAGAATCGTACTGTTTCCTTTAGAATGTGCTTAACAAAGGTCATTTAAACCAGTGATTATGTGTTAGTCGTTTATTCTAGCGTTTACTCTCGGTCGTAGCGAGTGCAAGCAATCTCCGCTCGATATTCAAGAGAAACAAAATGCTGAACCGTAATCCCACTAATGAGGAGCGAAAATCCGAAAATCCCACACACGCTGCCCCCTGTCTGGTATTTCTACTCATATTACATCCTAGGCATCGTTTATTGAGATAGCATATTAATCGAGAGCGACGACGGATCTGGTTTTTCCCTTCCGATCGGATAGCGCTCGATCTGGCCACGCCATCCTGCGGGTGCTCGAAAACTCATGACTACCTCTTTGCTATCGAGAATACCTTGCCACTCGGGAACGTCCGATTTGACGCTGAAGCGCTCAATTGCAAAACCGGCCAACCATCCGCTCATCTGGCTAACAGCATTTTGATAAAGCGGAATCTCAGCCGGATCAAATCCCATCAGTCGCGTAGCAACCCAGTCCACTGCAACAGGATTGAATCCGGCCAACACGACTCCTGAAGGATACGCATCAGGATGTAGCGGGCCTTCCCCCTGCCCGCCGATCACGCCGTCAATTATCGAAAAGTATTTGCGTGCCGGCTCCGAGCCGATATTGCCAGCTCGATCGGCAAACATGAGGATACAATTAAGGTCGAGCACCATTCTCCAGGCGGTGTCATTCCCGTGCCAATTTCCATAAGCGAATGCCGATTCGATTTGTTTCCGATGCGCGAGCCGCGAAGCTTTTCTAAGAGCGCGCCAAGCCAGGAAGAGGTACTTTCCAGACCAACTGCCACCCCCAAGAAGCGCGTCGGACAGGCGTCGTTCCGCTCGATCATCCCAGCGAGGGCTCGAGAATTCGTCGCCGCCAGTCGCCGGCGAGCCCACACGGTAATGTGCGAGATGGTTTTTGTCACAGTTGATTCCG
>Ga0126382_10000243_pt1 | contig 20661 bp, 19 predicted proteins | sample PanSoiMetPlot_30_FD_92548 | JGI IMG/M metagenome (GOLD analysis project Ga0126382, IMG submission 92548) | Tropical forest soil microbial communities from Panama - MetaG Plot_30 | ecosystem: Environmental > Terrestrial > Soil > Tropical forest > Bulk soil | place: Panama | collected 2016-02-17
GCTGCGTGTCAATCCAGGAACCGCGGCCGCCAGCGACGATGCACCGGGGCTCATGCCCAGACAGCGTATATGGCCCCGGCACGTAGGCACCGCGCCAGCCGCGACCTGACTGCGGCGCCAAACTCCCCACGGTACGGCATGGCCGGAACCGGCACTGGGCCCAGACATCGTCTCCTGGATGCCCTGCCACCAGCGACGCCAAGATCTACCCAGCGGCCGCCAGCCCCCACGCCGCCCGCTACACAGCGTCATCATAACGGTGGTGCGCTGAGCGCTCGCGGGACGATAGATCGCAGAGTATGAACGGTTGGCGGTGGGGCTGACCGCGTTGACGGCTGCGCGCAGATGACCCTGATCTGGGGCACGGCTGTCTGGCGGGTGCCGCGCTTTCGGCTGGGGGTTTCGGTGGTGGGGGTGAACCCGCCCAGGAGCGCTAGCTCTGTCTGGTTGCTGTCTGGGGAGACAAACCCGTAAACGGCGAGATCGCGGCCCATCTGAGTGAGGCTATCCGCGGCGGCACGTCAGCGTGCCGGCCAGCCTCCGGTCGTCTCGAAACAGCCAGGCCCACGCACCGCGGTGCCTCTGGGTGGCAGTCACCCATGTCCACATCAATGTCCTCATCAATGTGATCCTTCCCCTGCAATGGTTAACGGCCCGCCGCTGGAACTCTCACCCGTCGCGGACCGCGCGCTTTCGGCCGATGCCTGCGACCCGGCTGGCCGAGCGGCCTGGTTCTGCGCGCCTGATGGCCCGGCCGCCGGACTCGCCGACTGCGCCGATGGCTGCGCGGGCACTGACGTCGCACCGACCGCGTTGCTGAAGTGCGCCACCGGCGGCTGACCCAACGGAGGCAGCAGCTGCGGGCGCTGGGAAGGACCGTCGACTTGCGCCAGGCTGGAACTGGTATTGGCACCGACTCTGGGCAGCACACCCCAGTTATCAGCCAATGCGGCAGCGACGACGATGCTGGCAGCAGCGAGCGCGTAGAGCAGGAGCCTGCGGGGTCTCGTAGGCGTGGGCGCGCGGGCCGGTTCAGGTTGGCGGGTGAGTACGGGTGGTGAGCCTTCGCTGGCCTGTCTGGGCACCGAGACTGGTTCCGCGGCCTGCGCCGGCTCCACGGCCCGCACTGGTTCCGGGGCTTGTGCCAGTTCGGGCCGCTGTAGGGGGTGGGCTGGTTCTCGATCCTGGGCCGGTTCCGGTTCCGGCGGCGGTTCGGGCGCCGGGGCTGGTTCCGCGGCCTGCGCTGGCTCCACCGCTTGCGCCGGTTCCAGGGCCTGTGCCGGTTCGGGTGCGGGCGGCTCGGGCTCGCTGATCGGTTTGGGCCTCGCGAACCGCTCCGCCGGGCGGACCGGCCCCGGCTCCGGCACGCTGCCGGCGCCCCCCACCGCCCTGCCCGGGCCCGGTACCGACGGCTTATCGGTGCCTCCCGGCCTGACCGGACCTTCGCCACGCGCTCGCCCGGACGGGCGGGCGGGTTCTTCCACGCCGCGCGGGTGCGTCTCGGCGTCGTCCAAGCGCCGGACTGTCACGCGGCGGCCGCGCTGGCGTTCGGCCTCGGCCAGGCCACGAGCGATCCGCTCATTGGCGGTGGTCACCGACATACCGCCGTCATATAGCACCGCCCACACCTGGTCTTCGCCAGCCGGCTCTGATGCGGGGACTGGCTCGGGCTGTTCCGGTGTATGGGTTGGCTCCGGGCTTTCGGGCGGTTCCGCGGCCTGCGTCGGTTCCAGACCCGGTGCCGGTTCAGGTGCGCGGAATGGCCCGGGCTGCTGTGGGGGGTGGCTTGGTTCCCCATCCTGGGGCGGTTCTGGTGCGGAGGGCGGTTCGGGTGCCGGGGCTGGTTCCACGGCCTGCGCCGGCTCCACTGCTTGCGCCGGCCCCAAAATCTGGGTCAGTTCGGGTGTGGCGGCCGGTTCGGGTGCGGGGGCCGGGTCGCGCTCACTGATCGGTTTGGGCCTCCCGAACCGCTCCGCCGGGCGGATCGGCTTCGGCGGCTTGGGCTCGCTGGACGGCTCTGGCGCGCGGTCATCGCCGTGCTCGCCTTCGACAATGACGGGGCCAGAGCGAGGGAACTCGTTGCCGAGTTGGGCCACCGCAGCCCTGATCCGGTCAAGGTCCCCAGAAGCCACCATGCTGAGAGGCGCCACCTCATCCGGCTGGCGAACCTGGACGCCCCGCTCCTCGAGAAGGGACCTCAGGATCAAAGCGTCCCAGAAGTTGGCGCACTCAACCGCTCGAGACACGTTCACAACAGCGATACACCCTACTCCTGCGATGCGGCAAGCGGGATCGTGGCCGGGCCGGTGAGCTTCCCCGCGATTGGCCGGGGTGCGCGAGTCCGGCCGGGTGGTGGCGGTTGCGGTGCCCGGTGATGATCACGGTGACCAGCAGCTTCATGTCGCACTTCGTGCAGTGCCCGGGCTGGTCGCTGGTGACCTCCGGGTGCACGGGGGCAGGCATGGAGGACTGCCCTTAGCCGGGTGGGGCCGATGTCGTCCATCTCGGCGATCAGCGCAAGGGTCTTGTCGGGCGGGGCGCCAGCGGCTCGCCCGGGCCACCCGGTCACCCGGCCCAGTGACGCTTCGCCCGCAATTCGGGTTTCCGAAACGCCCGGTATGCACGGACAGTAATCAACCCTGACTACTGAACAGTACGTATTTCCTTAGTAACGTCGTGCTATTCCGGTTGAAATCTCTGATCAGCATCTGCTCTGCTATTCGCTGGGATCGAAGGGTCCACATCCCAGCGTTACCCGGGGCCTGGTGGGGGACTCACGCGTGCGATCACATAGCTGGCGGCCGGAACGACCCGGGCCCGAACCCGGGAATGTGGGCATGCGCGGCCGTCCTGGGCGTGGCGGGGCGGGCGGCCCCGGAACGCCGGACAGCACTGGCGTACGCTCACCAGAAGCCGGGGCGGGCGGCCTGCCGTTCCGGGTCCGCCCGGAGTCCAGCGACATCGCCGCGCACGACCCGGTGATCCTGTCCGACCACGACTTGGCGGTCATCCAGAAGGCGGTCGCAGCGGCCCGCCAGGATGGCAAGGACGAGCCGACGGCGGTTCGGCGTCTGGACGAGAACCGAACCCGCCGGCGCCGCAGGCTCCTGCTCTACGCGCTCACCGCCGCCAGCATCATCGTCGCTGCCGCGCTGGTCGATCACTGGGGTGTGCTGCCCACAGTCAGTGCCAACACCGCCGACCCGGCGCAGGCAGGCGGTCCTGCCCAGCGCCCGCAGCTGCTGCCTCCGCTGGATCAGCCGCCGGTGGCGCACTTCAGCAACGCGGTCGGTGCGAAGTCGGCGCCCGCGCAGCCATCGGCGCAGCCGGCGAGTCCGGCGGCCGGGCTATCAGGCGCGCAGAACCCAGCCGCTTGGCCAGCCGGGTCCCCGGCATCGGCCGAAAGCCCTCAATCCGCGACGGGTGAGAGTTCCGGCGGCGGCCCGTCAGCCATTGCCCGGGGAGGATGACATTGATGAGGACATTGATGTGGACACGGGTGACTGCCACTAGGGGCACCGCGGTGCCGGTTCGGGCCGGGCGCGCGCGGGCGCTCTGGGTGAGCGGGCGAGTGCCCGTCGCGGCGTGGACCTTGATCGGCGCACTCGTGCTCGGCGGCTGCGGCGGCGCGGCGAGCCACCCGGCGCGACCGGGCCCTCAGCCTCCTTCCCAGTCGTTGGCGGCGCATGGTATGCAGATGTCCCCTGGTATGCAGAAGTCCCGGCTTGACCCACAGCGGCAGGCGGTCGAGTTGCGCACGGGGCTGGAGGAGCTGTTCGGCCAGGACGTGTTCGTGGGCGTACGCGTAACCCGGAGCCGGCTGCGTGGTGACCCTGACTTCACGCAAGCGGCGGTCAGCGCGCTGTCCCGCAACTCCGATGACCTGACCATGTTCCTCGGCCGGGTTTACGGCAGCGCGCGGGCGGAGGAATTCCGCCGGCTGTGGGAGTCGCAGCAGGAGGGGCTGGTCGCGTACGCCCGCGCGGCCAGCCAGCACGACCAGGCCGCCAAGGCCGCCGCCCGCGTCCAGCTCGGCGCTTTCCCCGGGCGGATAGCGCGGTTCCTGCACGGCCTCACCTCCGGGAAGATCGCCACGCCTGTGATCCGCTCCCGCCTCCGGACGCACATCGAGGATCTCATGGGCTTCACCGATGCCTACGCCGCCGACCGCTACGCGAGGGCCTACCGGATCGAGCGGGTGGACTATGAGCGCCAGTTTGCGTTCGGCACGGTCATCGCCGCGGGGATCGCGCGCGGCCGCGGCGGAGACCTGCCGGTCGGCTTCGATAGTGCGCTCACGCGGCTGCGGTCGGCGCTAGGCGAGCTGCTGGGAGAACACCACCAGCTCGCCGTGGATGCGATGGGAGCCGCCCTTCGCGGCGGCCCGGAGTTCAGGGCCGACGCCGCGCAGGTGAACGCGGACACCGAGCAGCTGGCGAGCGGGTTCGGCGTTTTGTTCGGGCCGCAGAGCGGGAGGCGGTTCGCGAGCGTGTGGGGCGATCACGTCGACGCCTTGGTCAGCTATTCCGGTGCGGTCGCGGCCAAGGATCAGCAAGGCAAGGCTAGGGCCGTTGCCCGGCTGCGTGCGTTCGAACGGCACCTGAGCACCTTCCTGAGCACCTCGACCGACGGCCGGCTGACGGCACCCGCGCTCGTGGCGGTGCTCCGCATGCACGACCGCGAGCTCATCCAGCAGCTCGACGCGTACGCCCGCGGCGATTACATGACCACGTACCGCGTGGTATACGAGGGCTACCAGCACATGTTCGGCGTCGCCAAGGCGCTGTCCGGCGCGATCGGCCCGACGATCGCGGCCCGGCTGCCCAAGGGAGGCGTGCAGACCGGCGGCGGGGGGATGGCGCGCTCACGATGAACCGGTGGCCGGCCCTGCCGCTAGCCGCCGCGGCGCTGGTCGCGCTGGTTTTGCTTGTGCCGGGGTGTGGCGGGCCGGGGCGCAGCCCAGCGGCAGCACCATCTGCTCGTGGCGGGCCCGCGGCGGCGGCGCAGCCGCGCCTGCCGCCCGGCGTGGCGGGGTTTCGCTCGGTTCGCAGCTACGACCGGCCGGCCCCGCCAGTGCGGTTGCGGATACCCGCGATCGCCGTGTCCACGCGTTTGGTGCGGCTCGGCCGGCTTCCCGACGGGAGCCTGGAGGTGCCGCACGATTGGGACACGGCCGGCTGGTACAAGCTGGGGCCCCGGCCTGGGCAGCCCGGGCCCGCGGTCATCCTCGGACACGTGGACTCCAGGGCCGGCCCAGCGGTCTTCTTCCGGTTGCGCGCGCTGCGGCCGCCAGACATCATCCGGGTGGGCCTGGCGGACGGCCGAACACTTGTCTTCCGTGTGCAGCGAGTCGAACGGTATCCGAAGGATGAGTTTCCGGCCGAGGCGGTCTACCTCCCCACGCTCAACCGTGAGCTGCGCCTGATCACGTGCGGCGGTGCGTTCGACTATGCTAGCCGGAACTATCGCGACAACATCGTGGTCTACGCGACGCTCGCGCCTGACAGCTAGACGATTCGGTTGAGATCTTCAGGTTCGTCACGAGCGGCCGGGCTCGCGCCGTACCCGCCGCATATCGAAGATTGCCACGGCGGCCAGCCCACACAGCAACACCGCGGCGATCAGCCAGGCCACAGACACACCAGCGTGGCCGCTGCGGTGCGCGCCTGCGGACGCAGCCGCGCGTGAAGTGGACCGGTCGTGCGAGGCCGGCACCCGCACGGTCGCCTCGGCGGTCGCTGTTGTCCCCGCCTCGGACACCGCCACCCGAAGACGGGTTGCGGTCAGCGCCGGATAGGCCGTGGCGTACGCGAGCCGGTACTGGTGGACAAGGTCGGCGCCGATCGCATCGACGGCTGGCATGAGCGAGCGGGCGGATGATGCGGTGACCGCCCAGCCGCCGCTCGCGCTGGCGAGCCGGGCGAACGACGGCGCGAGTTCCGGCACGGCCGCCACGTACAGGCTGGCATGAGCGGCACGAAGCTGCCTAGACACCGCGCTCGCCAACCCCGCGGGGATCGGATCGGTCGTGATGAGGACTACGGCGCGCCGCCCCGGAGGCCCCCTGACGATCTGCTGGACGGCGAGCGTCAGCGCCGACGCATCATCGCGCGGGCCCGAGAACCTCGCACCCGCGAGCGCCTGCACTGCCGAACCGGCGTCGCCGGTCAGTGGCTGGACGAGGCGGGCAGGCCTGGCGGCCACCACCGCCGCCTCGGCGCCATTCGGCAGGCCGATCATCAGGTCGGCTACCGCGTTCTGCGCACCCTGAACCTGATCGCCGGGCCGGGCGTCGACGACCACGCCGACGCGCAGCGCCGGCCCCGGAAGCGGATCCACCCGGACCGCCTTGGGCCGCCCGTTCTCCCACAGCCGGAAGGCTTGCGCGCCCAGTGGCCCGCCCGAGCCGGGAACCGCGACGATCACACCCACATGTGACGTGTCGACCGCGACGGTGCCAACGACCCGAACCCCGAGACCCGGCGCATGGCCGACGGAGGGGCCGGCCGCGGCTGGCGCGGCCACCGCCGCCACAGCGATGGCAACTGCCGTCACACTCAGCAGCCGCCCCCGCACTGGTCGCCCCCGTTGCGTTTCGGAAACCGCCTGATCACTGCGCATAGCTGGCCTCGGCCATCGTAGAGCGGCGTGGCCCTGACTTCCAGCTACGGGCCCAGGGCCGAAAGTACCAATTCGTGTTGCCACGCGGCCGGCCGCTGCTACTATTCCCACCGCTCGAGGTGACAACGTTCCGCGCCAGTGGGGGTCATAAGCGGGGGGTCCGTCTCGCCGTCCTAGCCGCGTCCTCCCTGATCGCCGCCCTGCTTTGGGCGCCACCGGCGTGGGCGTTGACCCCCGTGACCTTCACGGGGCCGACCAACTTCGCCGTCGGTGACGGGCCCAACTCGGTCGCAGTGGGTGACTTCAATGGCGACGGTGACCCCGACCTCGCGGTCGCGAATGAGTTCGCCGGGAGTGTCTCGGTGCTGCTCGGGGGTGCTGGTGGCAGCTTCAGCGCTACGACCAACATTGCCACCGGCGGATTCCCGTTCGCGGTCGCGGTGGGCGACTTCAACGGCGACGGCGACCCCGACTCGCAGTCGCCGACCAATCCCCCGGCGAGATCATGGTGCTGCTCGGGAGCACCAGTCGCACCTTCACCGGCCCGACCATCCTGACCACGGACAGCGGCGTGTCCGCCGTCGCGGTGGCCGACTTCAACCGCGACAGCGACCCGGACCTCGCCGTCACCAACGTCAACCTGAACCGCGTTACGGTACTGCTCGGCAGCACAGGGGGGCACCTTCACCGCCCCGACCAACTTCGCCGTCGGCAGCACACAGACATCGGAGGTGGCGGCTGACTTCAACGGCGACGGCAAGCCTGACCTGGCGGCCACGAAATTTAACGATGACAACGTCGCCGTGCTGTTGAACACCACCACCAACCAGGCCCCAGCTGCAGCCGCCGACACCTACAACACTCCCGAGGACACCACCCTGACCGTGAACGCCCCTGGCGTGCTGGGCAACGACAGCGACCCCGACGGCGACACCCTCAGCGCAGTGGTCGCCTCAGGGCCAAGCCACGGCAGCCTCACGCTCAACGCCAACGGCTCGTTCGCCTACCCCCCCGGACGCCAACTACAACGGCCCCGACGCCTTCACCTACCGCGCCAGCGACGGCACCCTCACTTCCAACCTGGCCACGGTCACCATCACCGTCAGCACCGTCAACGATCCCCCCGCGGTCACCGTGGCCGCCGGCGGGACGTGCGGCACCGATGACCACTCGGGGACGATCAACCTCACCGTCGGCGACGTCGAGAGCGCAGCGACGGCGCTGATACTCAGCGCCTCCTCTGGCAACAAGACGCTGGTGCCGAACGGCAACATCGCCTTCGCCGGCAGTGGCGCTGCCCGCACGGTGGCCGCGAGCGCCGTGGCCGGGCGTACCGGCACGGCGGTCGTGACCATCACTGTCAGCGGCGGGCAAGCAACCAACATGGTCCAGCTCACGGTGCGGTCTGGCGGCAACGATACTGACACCGTGACCGGAGGCGGTGGTGCCGATCTGATCCTGGGCCAGGGCGGCAACGACACCCTCGGCGGCGCGGGTGGCAACGACCTGCTGTGCGGCGGCAAGGCGATGACACCCTGTCCGGCGGTGGGGGCGACGACAGCCTCGTCGGGGCCGGAGGCGACGACCGCCTCACCGGTGGCCTGGGCGCCGACCGCTTCAGCGGCGGCCCCGGCAGCGACCAGGCCCCGACTTCACCCCCGCCCAAGGCGACACCACCGACGGCACGATCCCGTAGACATCGGACGCGGTGCATGCTCGGTCGGCCGAGTCCTGCGGCGACCAGCAGCGCGCCGAGCCAGCGCCCAGCACCGGCAGGCACCACCCGCTCCCGCTATGAGGCCAGCGCCAACAGCTCAGCTGCCGATCTGGCGATGGTCATGGTCTCCCTTCCTGCCGCAAACCCACAGGCGGCCAGCCAGCTACGACCAGACCAGCGCCGATGCTAACAATCATCCCCGCCGCCCGGCCAGCGTAAGACGGCCCCGCCCAGGAGTGCCCGCGAACGCGCAGATCACCCGGCTCTGCGCCTATCGCAAGCCACACTCCCTGATGCCAGCATCCGCGCCGAACGGCGGCTCGGTGTGCGTTACAAACGCACTCATCTGCCGCTGACCGATCGGCGTTAGGCACCGGCCACGACCGACCGGTAGTGCCAGTTCGACGACGCGCTCATGCCGATGTCTGTGCCTGGTAAAGGCTCAGGCGGATTACACGCTCCCCTCAGTCGTCCCCGATGTAGCCCGTATTGGGATCGATCATGGCGAGGAACTCGCGGATGCTCTCCCGGTGCTCCTCCACCGGCCGATTCGGTGTCCCGCTCGACGAGAATCCGTAGCCCTCGTTAGGCCCGCTCAGCCAGTCGTAGTCGGTGCCGCGTTGTCCCCACGCAGCCCGGCGAATGGCGAACCGTTCGCCATCGACGTCGAGGGTGAACAACACCGGCCCGGGCCTTCCCTCTGTTCCGCGGTACACAGCTGGAACGGCGCGGGGATCGTCGCCGTCACCGCTGGGGCTCCTGTCCACAAGAGCCAGCATCCACGGCCGCCGGCTTTGAGTCCACCGCACACGCGCTCGGCTGACGCACTCTAGCCGCGATCAGCACGCTGCGATGTCGCAGGTCAGTCGTCGGACGGCTATCGCACATCAGCCGACGGAGGACACGCCGCACCTACGCCACGTTGCCTGTTTAGCCGTTCTTAGATCAAGGCGTCGGCGCTGCGCGCCGCCGCTGGCCCGGCGTCAGCGCCGGGCTCTGCCGTTGGGCGGCCCGCCCGGCGCACGCCGGGCCACACCTGTCGCGCCAACACTGATCGGCACGACCATTTGGGCCGGACGCTTAGCCGCGCAGCAGGCCGTGGTGTCAGGCGGCCGGGTCACGGTGCAGTTGGTGCATGTGCGGTTCCCGTTAAGACGCGCTTGAGTGCGCGCAATGAATTCTCATGCGCTCGGGAACGTTGCGCGGAGATGGGCCGCGCAGGACTGCTCGTTCGCCGATGAGTTCGGGCGGCCCGCTAGGTCAACCCTTCAGGACGCCCGTGCGTGGCGTACCGGGAAGGAGAGGCTTGTGCCAGAGAATGAGCGCATCTTCATGATTAACGGAGCGGCGAGCTGCGTAGAGGTACAAGGCGGCGTCGACGACCCGGCCGTGCTGCTGGTCGGGTCGTCGATGTCGAGCTGGCCCAACGAGCTGTGTGACCGGCTCGTGGCCGGCGGACGGCGGGTGATCCGTTACGACGTCCGTGACACCGGCCGCTCGGAGTCGTACCCGCCAGGCGAGCCCGGCTACTCCCTCGCCGACCTCGCCGACGACGCGGTCGGCGTGCTGGACGCAACCGCGACCGAGCGCGCTCACGTCGCCGGGATGTCGACCGGTGGCTGGATTGCCCAGCTGCTCGCCCTCAGCCACCCCGAGCGGGTCGCGACGCTCACGCTCATCGCCAGCCGGCCGAACACACCCGGCCCGGTCGACGACGACCTCCCCGAGCATCACGACGCGGTCATGGAAGTGATCATGAACACCCCCGCCCCTGACTGGTCAGACGAGCGAGCCGTGGTCGACCACCTTGTCCTGCAAGCTAGGACATTCGCTGGGGCGGGCGCGTTTGACGAGGCCTCCGCTCGGGCCCAGGCCGAGGCCGAGGTCGCCCGCACCACCGACGTCCAGTGCGCGACGACCAACATCGCCTTCGCCGACCACGGCCCGCGCTGGCGCGAGCGGCTCGGCGACATCACCGCGCCGACGCTCGTGCTGCACGGCGAGGACGACCCGTTCTTCCCGATCGGCAACGGCGAGGCGCTCGCCGCCGAGATCCCGGACGCTCGTCTCGTCCGGCTCGGCCGCGTCGGGCACTGGCTCCCTGCCCACGCCGTCCCGGTCGTCGCGAAGGAGCTCATCGCACACACGGCGGGCTGACCGGGCAACCGTCGAACCACGACAGGTCCGTACGCTGATCGATGCCTCACCCGGACGGGCATCGTATGCCCTCCGATCCGCTGTCAAGATCATCCTGTGCCTGCTGCGAAGCCGAATCCCGCCACGACGACATCGTGTCCATGATCCTCCGCAGTGCGTCGACTGTGATGCGCCAGTAGATCCGCGACACTTGTCCGCCAACAGGTGCCCGTCAGGGTCCAGCGCGACCCAGCAGCCGATGTCCGCCGCCGAGCGTCCTGTCGCGCTGATGAGCGGACGTCAAGACGATGCCGGGCACTAGCCGCCGGATCATCGTGTTAACTGCATGGGCCGTATACGTAAGGCCAGATCCCACGGCTCAGGGTCTCACTCAGCTTTAAGAGCCGGCCGCATGCGCCACGACCTAGCCAGAGGCGGGCCCGTGGAGACGACGAAAGACCCCGCCTCTATGGTGGACCGATGACGTCGGTCAAGCAGTTCCAGGTCACCTTCGACTGCGCAGAACCTGAGCGCGTCGCCCGTTTTTGGTGCGAGGTGCTGGGGTATGTCGTGCCGCCGCCACCGGAGGGGTTTGCCAGCTGGGATGATTTCGATCGCGCGCAGCCGCCGGGGGATCGGGGTTCGTGGTTCGCCTGCGTCGATCCCACCGGGGTGGGCCCGCGGCTGTTTTTCCAGCGCGTTCCCGAAGGCAAGGTGGTCAAGAACCGGCTGCATCTTGACGTGCGGGCCGGCACCGGGCTCGTGGGTGACCAGCGGCTGGCCGTGCTTGAGGCCGAAGGCGCCCGGCTGGTCGCGCTCGGCGCGGTGCGCGTGCGGCTGCTGCCTGCCGATGACGACAACGAGTCGTGCCTGGTGATGCAGGACATCGAGGGCAACGAGTTCTGTCTCGACTGAGTGGCCGCGAACGTGGCACCTTCGCGAGTCGGATGGGCAGTTCGCCATCACGAGGGTCGCCGCCCCGCGGCGCCAACGGTCCTGATCCAGAACCACCCCCCGGTGTCCACGAGCACGAATCCAGGCGGCGATCGGCGAGATGCGCCGCCTGGCCAGCGAAGCCGGGCTGTTTGTGGGTCCAGCTCCGGGCGCGCACCTGCTCGCCGCCCGCGAGCCACGAGCACGGTGCCAGGACCTGCGCCATGTGGTGACGTTCTTCTGCGACGAGACTGAATAGTGCTGCGATCGGCTGTTGTCGGGCTGGTCGACCTTCAGTGACCGCCCTGCTCCCAGATGGTAAGGAGAAGGTTCGAGACAGCGACCCGCAACTCATGACAGCCAGTGAGGATCGTACTGGCCAACACCCGCGGCGTGCGCGGAACGCTTGCGCCGCGCGGACGGTTCCGCAGGCCGTCCACCTTCACACAGCGGGTCGCAGGCCCTTATCTCCTCGCCGTCGAAGTCGTACTATCGCAGAAACGCGCTCACCTGCCAGTCATCGGCATCTCAGGGCCTGGGGAGAACCCGTTGAGCGCTGAGCGCCGGGTCTGCTCCGGGGGGCGGCAGCGGATGCCGGTACGACCGGCGCGACAAGGGGGGGTGCACCTGATGGTCACCGTAGATGGCCTGCCGGCGCAGTCGGCTGTCGATGAGGTTCTGAGTACTACTCGCTGCGTCCGGAAAGGACTCGACACGACTCGCGAGGTCCCCCGTGAGCTGATCGAGGACTGCCTGCGGGTGGCGATGCACGCGCCCATTGGGTCGAATGGGCTGTATCCCCACTTCATGGTGGTGACCGACCCGGCCAAGCGGGCTGCTGTCGCCGGGTTCTACAAGCAGGCGTGGGAAGCGTACTTGCCACTGCCATTTTCGGCGGCCAACCTGCATTTCGACGACCCGGTCCACGAGGCCCAGCAGGCCCCTGTCGTCTCTTCGGCGACTTACCTGGCCGAGCACATGGCGGAAGTGCCCGCGCTGGTGATCCCGTGTATCAGCCCGCGGGTGGATGGGATGCCCATGTGGGTCCAGGCGTGCATCTGGGGCTCTGTCCTGCCGCAGTCCTGGGGCTTTATGCTCGCGGCACGGGCGCGTGGCCTGGCCTCAGCCTGGACGCAGATCCACCTCCAGTTCGAGGAAGAGGTGGCGGCGGTCCTGGGCATCGATCACGCCGAGGTGCAGCAGGCTGCGCTGATCGCAGTGGCATATCCGCGCCGGGAGGATTTCAAGGCCGCGTATCGTGAGCCGATCCAGAAGTTCACGCACTGGGACAGCTGGTAGGCCGAGCATAGGACCGGCATAGGGCGACCCGGTCGCCTGTGCGACAGCTACTACTTGGCCGATCTGATGCAGGGAACGCCCATCACGCAGGACCGCTGGATCGGGGTCAGGGGTGGTCGCAGTAATCGAGGACCAGGTCGGCCGGTGCGCCGCCGGATCGGACACCTGGCCGATGACCTGATCAGTCGGGTGCTCACACCGCCGGAGGCGGCTGCGCTGCAGTTCCAGGGTGTCCCCGTCATCGGGGTGCTGCAGTCGGTGTCCGACACTGGTGATGTACGGCTGGAGGTGCTGGCACGGCGCCGGGAGACCGGCACGAGTTCCGCTGAGGTGAGCATGGATGGCGATGGGCGGCCGGGATGCCGCTAGCGGCCCGCTGCGGGTAGGCGCGTGCCTGTCGCTATCGGGCCGGTATGCGCGGTTCGGGGCGCAGGCCGCGCGGGCTCTGCAGGCATGGGCGGCGCTGGACGGAGACGCCGAGCTGGTCATCGAGGATGATCGCAGCGACCCCGGGATGCTGCAGGCCACGTTGCCGAAGGTGGCGACCGGGTGCGATGTGCTGCTCGGCCCGTATTCCACCCAGCTGGCCCGGGTCGCGGGAAAGATGGCCGCGGGCGCTGGGTGGCTGGTATGGAATCACGGAGGGTCCGGGGATGACGTGCAGGCCGCCTGCCCCGGCCATGCGGTGTCGCTGCTGACGCCCGCGAGCCGGTACGCAGAACGGTTCATCCGCGATGTGGTAGATGGCACCGGTCTGGAACTGTGGATCGGGCAAGGGAAGGGCTCGTTCGGCCGACAGGTCGCTGGTGGCGCACAGAAGATCGCTGAACAGGCCGGTACCTGCACGCGGCGGCTGGTGAACGGTGATTCATGGCCGTGCCCGTCGGGGCCCTGGGCGCTGGTGTCCGCGGGCACGTTCGAGGACGACGTGCGGGCGGTCAACCGCGCCCGGCGCCAGCCAGACCCGCCCCGGCTGATCTTCAGCGTGGCCGCGGGCGTGCGCGAGTTCGCTGGTGAGGTGAATGACCCGGAGGGTATCTACGGGGTCGGCCAGTGGTTTCCCGGCAGCACGACCCGGGCTGAGCTCGGGCCGCCGGAGGACACGTTCCTGGCTGCGTACGCCACGGTGACCGATCAGCCGGTGGACTACCCCGGCGTGCAGGCGGCCGCGGCCGCGGTCGTCGCCGCGCATTGTGCCCGGCAGGCACGCTCGACGGCCCGTGGACAGCTGTGGGCGCAGGCCGCGGCGCTGGACACCGCGACGTTGTTCGGCGGGTTCCGGATTAATCCGGTGACCGGCGCCCAGGTCAAACACGAGGCCGCCCTGGTCCGCTGGACGTCTGGCGGGCTCGCGCTCGCCCGAGAACCGCGCCCACCTGAAGGCAACGGCAACTGAGAACCCGTCATGAAATGCTGCATCGGCACCGATCTCATGCGGACGACTTGAGCTGCAAGAACGCGGCTCCAGGTGAGAGCAGTCGCGGGCCCGCGCCCTGACATCCAGATTCAAAGGCCGGCACCGAGACGCGGCGGGCTGGCCTGCCTGTAGGTCGTCATCGCCCGCAGGGACTATGTTTCCGCGGTACCGGGGTAAGGGTTTCGGGGCTGCCGTGCGATGTACCTTCGTGAATCTTCTTTGCTCCGCGGTGGGGGTGAATGGCTGCGGCAGGCTTCGCCGCGACCGGTGCGGCCGCGCTGTCGGCGGCTGTGGTGGCGGCTGTGGTGGTTCGGGTGGTGGCTGGGCGTCGGCTGGCTGGACATCATGTAACAGGGGCCATGGTGAGGCGCGCCGGGCCCGGCGCTGGCCGGCTGAGGTGATCGCATCGGGACGGTTCGCCCTTTCCGTGGTAGCTCTTACCGCGTTGTCCTGCGGGGGGCTTGGCTGGTTGCCGCGCGGAGGCGTGGGTGGGTGAGGAGCAGATCTGCCCGCGCGACGCCACCGAGCTCGCCGCGTCCTTCGCCGCCGAAGCTGACGGGTTGTTTGGATATGCCTGCGTGCTGGCCCGCGGGGACCGGGCGCTTGCCGATGATCTGGTGCAGGCCGCGTTTGAGGCGGCAGCGCGGGCGTGGGGTATCTTGCGGTGCCTGGCAGACGAGCAGCGCCGGGGCTGGCTGCGGGCGACGGCCGCCAACATCGCAGCGAGCGGCTTCCGGCGCGAAGCGGCCTGGCGGGAGCGGCTGCCGCGGATCGAGGCCAGATACCGCAAGGCTCCAGTTGACATTCCGGCGCAGGCTTTTTCGTCGATCGTGTTGGACCGGTGCTGGAAGATCATCAAGGACATGCCCGCACAGCAGCATGCCGTCGCGGTGCTGCGCTGGCAACAGGGGATGAGGCAAGCCGAGATCGCCGCCGCCTTGGGCATTGCCGAAAAGACGGTGAGCGTGCAGCTGAGCCGGGCACGTCGGCGGCTGATCGCCGAGTTGGGGCGGGACTACCCCTTTGCCAGCGACGACGGGGAAGGAGGACGGTCATGACCACCGGTCGGCGCCGGGCGGCCAGCTCGCGGCAGGACGAGCTGCTGTCCCGGCTCTACCAGCAAGTCACCGAGCGGCAGGCAGCCTGGTTCGCCACCAGATACGACACAGCAGCCGGCCTGGACCGGTACCTGGCCTGGCTAGGCAAGCACACCGCGCAGGAGCAGGCCAGACCACAGGCCATCCCCATCGCGAGGTCCACGGCGGTGCGGGCCGGCCTCGCTGATGCCAATGCCAGCACCCTGGCGGCGGTCATCGGCGAAGCGGTGACCGCGGGCGAGACCTCCCATCCAGGCGCCGGCGCGGGCAGCAGGACGCCAGCAGCTGGAACCGGCTGGGACGCCGAACAGGCGGTGGCCGCGCTGTACGCCGCGCACTACCGCTCCTTGGTCGGGCTGGCCACTTTGCTGGTGCGCGACGTCGCCACCGCAGAGGAGGTCGTGCAGGACTCCTTCGTGGCAATGCTTTTCACCTGGCCGCGGCTGCGGGACCACGAGAAGGCACTGTCTTACCTGCGGCGGTGCGTGGTGAACCGGTCGCGTTCGGTGCTGCGGCACCGCGTGATCGTGGACAAGACCACGCCTGACCTGCCCGCCGAGCAAGGTGCGCTGACTTTGCTGGAGCGCTCGGCCGTGGCCGCAGCGCTGCGGGCGCTGCCGGCGCGGCAGCGGGAAGCGCTCGTGCTCCGCTACTACGGGGATCTGTCAGATGCGGAGATCGCCTCCGCCATGGGCATCAGCAAAGGTGCGGTGAAAAGCCACACAGCCAGGGCCATCGCGGCCCTGCGGGCCGTGATGGAGACGGAGAGCTAGCGCGCCCAGCAAGGAAGGAATCAGGCGGTTCCACTGGGGCGCCGCAAAGGCCCGGCGTCGGCTACTCCGGGCCAGCCGCGCCGTCAGCTTTCGCACCGAGCTGGCCGTTCAGTCCATGACGATGCCATAGGTACAGCACGGAAGTACCGCAGCTGTACCGACGACAGCCGCCTTCAAATGACCGTTACCTGCCTACCACCTCCTTGACGCTTCTCACTGACCTCGCTGCCAGCAGTTGGCAAGCAAGAGGTCAGTTGAGACGAAGAGGCTGCTAGCAGTGCCGAATCTGGCCGCAGATGTGTATCAAGGCGGCCCCAGGACGCCTGGAAACTCCGGAAGTAGTAGGCGAATCCCGAGAGCAGGACAGCCTCCGGTTCTGCATCGCACTGATGGGCGTCTACCCGCCGAGGAACTGACGCGCCGGACGGTCGCCGCCGCAGCCCCAGACGGGCCTGGCCGGGGCTTCTCTTGCATCTGCCCGTCTAGTCTGGCTCGGCCGCGCCGGCCCTTGGCGTGTCATTGGAAGCAGGGGCGCCGCTCGCCAGGCGTGCGTCGATGATGCGGCCTGCCTGCTGGTGTGTAGGGGTGTGGCCGAGCACCGCCGTTAGGAAGTGTTCGCGGTCGAGCCGGTAGACGGTCGCGGGCGTGTGCGCGGTGACGGTCGCGGTCCGCGGAACGTCGCGCAGCAAGGCGATCTCTCCCACGCCGTCGCCGCGTCCGCACCGGCGCAGGAGGTGGCCCTGTTGCTTGATGTCGAGCTCACCGGCGGCGATCGCGTAGTAGGCATCTCCGGGTTCGCCCTGGCGGATCAGGACGCCGTCGGCCGGCACTTCGAGTGGGATCAGGCCCGCCGCGAGGCCCTCGATGGCGGGCGCTGGCAGTTCGGCAAACAGCGGGAGGGAGCGCAACAGGGCGATCTCCACCACCGGGACGGGGGCCTCGGCGTCCAGGGTGACCAGCCCGCGCCCTCCGATAGCGGCGGCCAGCGGCAGCACAGCTGCGACGCCGAGCAGGGCGAGTCGGCTGCCGCCCAGGTATACAAGTAGCGGAACGAGCAGCGCGCCGATTGCGTACCCGGCCATCATCATGCCTTCCAGGACACCGAAGACCCGGCCGAGCAGGTGGGCCGGAACCGAGCGCTGCAGCAGGGTGCGGCTGGCGATCTCCAGCAGGGAATGACTGGCTCCGACCACCGCCAGCAGGGCCACGGTCGTGGGCAAGCCGAGGCCGAACGCCAGTGCCGCTAGCGCGCCACTGATCACGAACGCCGACGCGAGAATGGGCGCGCCCAGGCGGCGGCCAACCAGCGCCACGCTCGCCGTGGCGGCCAGGACCGCGCCGACGCCGCACGCGAAGTTGAGATAGCCAGCCCAGGCCTGCGGACGGCCAAGCACGGTGATGGCGAGGATAACGATCAGCAGGTCCAGCGCGCCCTCAACGATTGCTCCGGCGGTGAGCAGGCCGACCATCAGCCGCAGCCGTGGCCGACGGCCCGTCAGCCGCAAGCTGTCACGCAGGCCGCCCAGTACGGCTGGCGCACGCTCCTGCGACGGCGCGAGCGCCGGCACCCGCAACCGGGCGACCAGCAGCATGGCAGCGACGCCGAGGCCGGCGCACACCGCGAACACGGCCGCCACCCCGCCGACCGCGATCAGCACACCTGCCAGCAGCCCAGACGCCGCGAAACCTGCGGCCTCCACCCAGCCCACGGCCACGTTGGCCGCCGTCAGCTGACGGGGGGTGGCGGCAACCGATGGCATGAGCGTGGCCTGCGCGGGGCGGGTGGTCGTCACCAGGGCGGCGGCGACCACCGCGGCCGCGTAGGCAGCCAGCGGCACGCCGACGATGACCGCCGCGGCGGTTGCGGCCATCGCCGCCGCCTGCCCCAGGTACCCACCGGCTAGCAGGACTACGGGCGACCACCGGTCCGCCACTGCCGCGGCGAACGGCGCCAGCACCGCGGCCGGCACCAGCTCCGCGACGGCTATGAGGCCGGCTACCGTGGCGCCGCCGTGTCGGTAGGCGTAGACGAGCATGGCCAGCCACACCGAGTATTCGGTGACAATGAACAGCGCGTACGCCACGACCACACGCACCAGTGGCCTGTTGCCCGCAAGCGAACGGAAGGTACGTAGGCGGCGGGATGGGGAATCGCCATCCACCGCGCCCCCTGAACCTGCCGGCAGCGAACCGCCACCAGACGCTTGTGTAATGCATGTGGCGCCTACCGCGCCACTCAGGCGCCACGAGCGAATATGTACTGGTCGGACCCGCTATGAGCGTACAGCGGATACCTTCTCTTGTGATCCCATGACCTGCCATGTAGAAACAGAGCACTGGCTCGGCCAGGCGGTGCGCACCGCGTGCGAGCTTGGTTACCGATAAGGATGGCGGCCCGGTCAAGGCCGCCGAGGGAGTCGGCCCGGCCACCCGCGGATTCGCGTCCATCATGTGGTGACCGGCGGCGGTGGGGGAGTCACCGTGGACCATCCACTGGCAATGGATGCCGAGGCGATGCGGCGCACCGGGTACGCGGCCGTGGACGCGCTCGTGGCCCGGCTGGCGGATCCCGCGGCCGACCCGGTGCTGCGCCGCGCCAGCCCTGCGGAGATGCGGGCCCGGCTAGGCGGGCCGCCTCCCGAGCAGGGCGCAGGCCTGGACGCGGTGCTTGCGCGCGTCCTCGAGGACGTGCTGCCGTATGCGGCCCGGACCGATCACCCGGGGTACTTCGCCTTCATCCCGTGCTTCACCACCTGGCCGGCGGCGCTGGCTGAGCTGACAGCCACCGCGGCCAACCCTTCTCCCTGGGCGTGGATGGAGTCGGCCGCCGCCACCCAGATCGAGCTGGAGGTTATCGACTGGTTCCGCACCTGGCTGGGGATGCCCGCGGGAACAGGGGGCGTACTGGTGAGCGGTGGCTCGGCGGCGAACCTCACGGCGCTGCTCGTCGCCCGTGAGGCCGCCGGAAGTCCTTCCGAAGACAGCGTTATGTATGTGTCGGACCAGGGCCACTCGTCGCTCGCCCGGACCGCGCGGGCCATGGGCCTGCGCCCGCACCAGGTACGGGTGCTGCCCAGCGACGACTGCTGGCGGCTGCCGCCCGAAGCCGTGGCCGCTGCGGTCCGCACCGACCGCCGCGCCGGGCGCATCCCCATCGCCGTGTGTGCCAGCGCCGGCTCCACCAATACCGGCGCCGTCGACCCCCTGGATGATCTAGCCGACGTCTGTTCCGCCGAGGAGCTATGGCTGCATGTCGATGCGGCCTACGGCGGCTTCGCCGCGCTCACCCCGAAAGGCCGGGCTCTGCTGGCCGGCGTCGAGCGGGCCGACTCGGTGACCGTCGACCCGCACAAGTGGCTGTTCCAGCCGTTCGAATGCGGCGGCGTCCTGGTGCGCGACGGCGCCAGTCTCGCTCGCACGTTCAATGTCCATCCCGACTACCTCGACGACACCGGCACCCACGGCGCCGGAGAGGTCAATCTCGCTGATTGGGGCCTGCAGCTCTCACGTGGTTTCCGTGCCCTCAAGGTCTGGATGTCCGTGCAGGCCTTCGGCCTGGCCGCCTTCCGCACGGCCATACAGCGCAATCTGGACCTGGCCTCCTACGCCGAGGGACTGGTCCGGAACCGGGTGGAGCTGAGCCTGATGGCACCGACGACGCTGGGCATCGTCTGCTTCCGCCGCGAATGGCCGGGCAGCGACGAGGCCGAGACCGAGCGCCGCGGGATCGCGCTCGCTGACGCCCTGGAACGCAGCGGCGCTGCCCTCGTCTCCACGACCCGCCTGGCTGGACGGCACGCCATCCGGCTGTGCGTCCTCAACCCGACCAGCTCGGAAGAGCACGTCCGGCGGGTTATCGAGCACTTCGCGCAGGCGCCACTCCCGCCGGACGGGCCTCCGGGCGCCAGCGTCCTTCCCGATTCCCGGGCTGGCGTCATCGCGGACCACGGCGGGAGTCAGGGCACGTCCTCGCCGTGATCACATTGCCTAAAGCCCGCTGAGCCTACAAGGCGCGCACGACGCCGAGATCGCACAGCGCAGGCGCGCCTTGATAACTCGGCCGACAAGTGACGGCAGCGGCCCAGCACGCTGGACAACAATTCCCGTTCATTTAGGCCAGTCGCTGTGCCGAAAGTCATGCCGCCTTTCCCCGGCATAGCCGCCGCACAGATTGCCTGCTTTACTGCGCCTTTTCTCGCGTCGCCAGCGATTATCCTTCCGGCGCGTTCATTCGTGCTGCATGTCGTGAACCACCGTGCCTGGTCTGCGTTCGCCGTCGCGGCAGGCGGACATTTCTGCTAGCGGATTCCGGTAACCCGGGAGGGGTTCGGCGCCAGTCCCGGTGACCGGTCAGCTTCGGGTTAGCAGGCAGGCCAGTATTACCGCTAGCTGGGGGCTGGCCTGGGGGCTTGCGCTGATGCGTCGACGCCGCTGCCGCGGCATAGGCGGTGTCACGGAGGGCTCGTCCACTCGCCCCAGGGCGTGGACGGCGGGGCGGGCCGCAGCAGGCAAAGGAGAACGTGATGATCAGATCCCAATCCTCGCTGAAGGCACATAACGGCCGCCTGTGGATGATGCTGGCGCTGCCGGCCGCTGCCGCAGCCACGGCGCTGGTGGTGGGGTGCAGCTCGTCCGGCACCTCCTCGGGGGGCTCTTCTAGCGGCGGCA
>Ga0126382_10000244_pt1 | contig 20632 bp, 34 predicted proteins | sample PanSoiMetPlot_30_FD_92548 | JGI IMG/M metagenome (GOLD analysis project Ga0126382, IMG submission 92548) | Tropical forest soil microbial communities from Panama - MetaG Plot_30 | ecosystem: Environmental > Terrestrial > Soil > Tropical forest > Bulk soil | place: Panama | collected 2016-02-17
AAGGCCAACAAGCCGCAGATCGGCAACGGCTATTGGACGCGCGCCAACTCCGAGCCCTGCCTGCTGGCGACGCGCGGTCATCCGCGGCGGCTCAACAGGGACGTGCCGCAGATCATCGCCGAGCCGCGGCGCGAGCATTCGCGCAAGCCGGACTGTATTCGCAAACACATCGAGCGCCTGGTCGCCGGCCCCTACCTCGAGCTGTTCGCGCGCTCGCGGCGGCGCGGCTGGGATTGCTGGGGCGACGAGCTCGACAAGTTCAGCGAAAAAAACGCGCCCCGTTTGGGGCGCGGCCTTCAACGAACGGAAGGAGGGACGGCGTTGCTTGTGCGATGATTTGGCGTTCGCGTCAAGTTCACATTGATAGCGCTAATCCATCATGACAACTCGGCATCAGCTGCCAGCTTGTCCGGCCTTGGCCCGCAGCGTGCGGCGAGGCGATTTCTTCTTCCTTGGCCGACCTCCCAACCTGCCGTTGGCGCGGGCGGCCTTCATTTTGGCTTTGCTCTTCACCTTGCCGCCGCGGGCGCCGAGATGCGCGGCCATCCAGTTCCGCGAGCCGAGGGCCCCCGCCAGCAGAGCCGGCACCCACAGGTCGGCGTCGAGTTTTGGGAAGTGCAGGCCGAAGCCCGAGGGGCTGATCTCGATCACGTCGAGGTCGGATGGCTTGGCCGTCTCCAGTCCCTGGGCGTGGCGTGGCTGGAACGCGACGTCAACTCCCGTGCTCAGTTCGAGGATCACGCGATCGCGTTGCGGATCATAGCGGGCCGTGCGAACGCCCGGCTGGGTCGCGCGGCGGCGGCCGGCCCGCTTCGTTGCTAGTTCAAACTGGTCCATGGATGCGTCTCCATTGTCGACACAGCGCGGCGAGGTCATTCGCCAGATCCTCCATGAGGCGGCGCACCCGCGACCGCGAAAATCCGTAGTTCTCGCGCAGCTCTGGTGGTCCTTGCGGGCAGTGCAGATCAAACACCGCCTCACAACCTTCGCCAATCACGTGGACATGCGCTGGCCGGTGGTCGTTCGGGTAGATCACAACACGCAGGGCGCCAAGGCGCAGAACCGTGGGCATGCCGCTACGATTAATCTAAGCGCTTGGGTTTTTCAAGTGCTGCGGTTCATCGCGCCATGCCGAACATGACGATGGCGAACACCACGAACGCCACCGCCAGCGCCAGCCATGCCAGCGTGCTGTTGGGAGGCCGGCTCACGTCTTCAGCATCTCCCGCCGGAGCGGTGCCGGCCGCGCTTGAAACCGGCCTTCAATGCCCAATTGCTGATCGCCGCCGCCGATTCCTTGGAATGCCCGCAGCGTTTCAGCGCCTCGTAGGTCGCCGGATTCTTGATCGAGCGGCCATGCGGGTAGGCAGCACTGCGGCGCACCACTCTGGGAAACCCACGTCTTGCCATCGACGTTCTCCGTATCGAAACTCCCGTGCTAAGATATGCAACGGAGGAAGTCATGGCCAGATTGACCGCCGCCCGTCGCCGCGCCTTGCCGACAGCCAAGTTCGCCCTGCCGGGGCGGCGCTATCCGATCGACACCCGCAACCGCGCCGCCAACGCGCTGGTGCGGGCGGCACAGCATGCCACGCCAGCGGAGCGGTCGAAGATCCAGCGCGCGGTCTGCCGGCGCTTTCCCGACTTTCCATCGTGCAAGAGATAGGAGGCCGTCATGGCCAAGCTCAACGCCGCACGGCGCAACGCGCTGCCGAAAACGTCGTTCGTGTTCCCCGGCAAGCGCGCCTACCCGATCCACACGCGGCAACACGGCATCGCCGCGCTCGGCCGGGTGCGCCAGCATGGCACGCCGGCACAGCAGACCGCGGTGCGCAGCGCGGTCTGCCGGCGCTATCCGGGGCTGCCGGCCTGCAAGCGATGACCCAATGCGTCGCGTGATTCTCGAATCGCCCTACGCCGGTGACATCGATGGTAATGTCGCTTATGCCCGTCGCTGCCTGCGCGATTGCATCACTCGCGGCGAGGCGCCGATCGCCTCGCATCTGCTGTTTACGCAACCCGGCGTGCTGCGCGACGACCTGCCGGACGAACGCAAGCTTGGTATCCAGGCCGGTTTGGCTTGGCTCCCTGTCGCCGACGCCATGGTGCTCTACGTCGATCACGGAATCAGTTCCGGGATGGCCGACGCCAAACGCGCCGCCGAAGCCTTCGGGCTGCCCTGGGAAGTGCGCCGCATAGAGGACCTATGAGCGAGTGGCCAGTCTACGGAGTGCAACGTTGGGATATTTCCCGGCTTCGCCCATATGTGCGCAACACGCGCGTGCACCCGCCCGCCCAGATCGCACATCTGCGCACCTCGCTCAGGCAATTCGGCTGGACCATGCCGATCCTGGCGCGCAGCGACGGCATCGTCATCGCCGGCCATGCTCGCCTCGCTGCCGCGCAAGCCGAGGGCTTGACCGAGGTGCCGGTCATCGTTGCCAACGGTTGGAGCGAGGCGCAATGCCGCGCTTACACCATCGCCGATAATAAGCTGATGGAAGGTGCAACGTGGGACCAGGACGCGCTAATCGCGGAACTGCTGGCGCTGATCAATGAGGACGCGAAGATCACCATTCCCGGTTTTGACGACGCTGAACTTATGCGCTTGCTGCACCTCGACCCGCTCGGCGACCCCGAGGCGGTGCCCGAGCCGCCGGCAATACCAGTCTCGCAGCGCGGCGATGTCTGGCTGCTCGGCAAACATCGATTGGTCTGTGGCGATGCCACTAATGCCGATGACGTCGCGCTGGCGCTCGCCGGTGTGCAGCCGCACCTTATGGTGACCGATCCGCCATATGGGGTGGATTACGATCCCGACTGGCGTAACCAAGCCGATCGCGCAAAAGGCAAGCCCTGTGGCGATCGCGCCATAGGGCTCGTGCATAACGATGACTGCGCGGATTGGCGCGAGGCATGGGCGCTGTTTCCTGGCGACGTCGTCTATGCTTGGCACCCGGCGGGTGCCAAGCAAGTTGATCATTATGCGGCGCTTGTTGCTACTGGCTTCGAAGTTCGCATGCAAATCATTTGGGCAAAGCAACAATTCCCAATTGGGCGGGGCAATTATCACGTCCAGCACGAACCCTGTTGGTATGCGATCCGCAAAGGCAAAACCGCGCACTGGTCCGGCGACCGTTCGCAATCGACGTTGTGGCAGATCGATAAGCCGGTGAAATCCGAAACTGGCCACAGCACACAAAAGCCCGTCGAATGCATGCGTCGGCCGATCGAGAACAACAGCTCGCCGGGGCAAGCGGTCTATGACCCGTTTGTTGGTTCGGGCACCACGATCATCGCCGCGGAGATGACTGCGCGAGCATGCCATGCGCTTGAGATCAACCCGGGTTACGTCGATGTCGCGATCGAGCGCTGGCAGACCTTCTGCCGTGGCACGGCGCGATTGCAGGGCACCGGTGAAAGCTTCGCGCAGATCAAGCAGGCGCGAGCGGTTGAGGTGGCCTAACCTAGGCTACAAGTGCAGAAAAATGCCTGGGGAAAAATGCGGCGCAGCGATTGCTTCGCCAGCTTCGGCAAGTGTCCCGCAATCAGGACCAGCTTGCAGCCAGGAACAGGCTCCAGCTCACCGGCCAGTATGTCGGCGACGTCGATCATTCCGCACTGCTGTTTGAAGTCGCGGTAATAGTCGGTAACTTCGGTGACCAGCGACAACGCCGGCTCGATCGGCGTCTTGCGGTAGCGGTCCTCCAGGCGAACACAGTCGAGGCGGGCGGCGATCGAGAGATTGATCGCGGCGTGAACCTGCTTGCGCGCCTGTTGCAAAAATTTATCGTCCAAGGTCTCGGCCACGCGCCGGATCAAATCGACGAATTCATTTTCGCAAGTGCTCGCGTCCTCCGCGTCAATGAACCAATGGATCGTCACACAGCGGGCCTTCGCCAGCTCGGCCACCGTGCCGATGTTCGCTTCTGGGTAAATGTCGTCAACCTCTAGCTCCGGGTCGCGCTCGCCGAGCGCGCGCACGACCTCCCGCCCGAGCCGTGCCACGTCGGCCTTGCGCCAGGCGGTCACGGCGAGGTGTCGAAGGTCAATGCCTTCGGCCATCGCGCCGGCCACGGCCCGGTAGGCGTTGTCGATTGCCCGCATTGCGCATACTATCCGGCCACACACAACTCCCGTGCTAGGGCAAATGACAGCCGATGTCATCCACATAGACGACGTTGCCTCACGCTTCGAACGTGACCGCAAGGCGTTTCGGCTCCGCCTCAACGGCGTGCCGGTGTGGCAGATCGCGGAAACGCTGCAGTGCTCGGCCCACGAAGTCGACGCGAGCCTCAAACGCATGTGTGCCGGCGTCACGCCGGAACTCCGGTCGAAGACGGTCGAGCTGGACCTCGAACGGCTGGACGATCTGATGCAGGTCTACTTTCTCAAGGCGCGTGGCGGCGACAAGGAGGCGGCGAACCTGGTCATTCGCATGATGGACCGGCAATCCCGGTTCCTTGGCCTCGACGTGTTGCCGCAAGCGACAGCGGCGCGCGACCAGACGCGCGAGCCCAAGGGTTTCGAGAAGATTCGCGAGGCGATCTATCGCGTCGCACGCGGCCCGGTGATCGACGGCGAAGCGGTCGAGGTGAAGGACAACAAGGACGACAAGAGTGGCTGATCGGTTTCTCACCGAGGTCGAGGAGATTCACCGCCTGCGGCGGCGGATGGAAAGATTCTCGGACGCCGATCTCGATAGCCTGGCGGAAAAGCTGGGCGATGACTTCGCCAGCGATTGGACGTTCGTTGCCCGTGACGCGCAGCTGCCGCCGGAGGACCTCGATTGGTGCTGGCTGTTTCTCGGCGGGCGCGGCACCGGCAAGTCGCACGCCATGTCGTGCAGCGTGCATCTCGCCATCCGCGCCGGCATCGGTCGTGTGCATGTCGTGGCGCCGACCACCGCGGACGTTCACGACGTGAACCTCGAAGGGCCGGCGGGCATCATCCGCACCGCACCGAAGGACGACCAGCCGCGCTGGATCGCCAGCCGCCGGCGGCTCGAATGGCCCAACGGCGCGGTCGCCGTGATGTTCTCGGGCGAGGAGCCGGACTCGCTGCGCGGGCCGCAGTGCGAGCTGTGCGTGATCGATGAGATCGGGCGCATGCGCTACCAGCAGGAGGTGTTCGAGATGGCGCATCTCGGCACCCGCCTGGGCGACAAGCCGCGCATGCTGATCGCCACCACCCCGCGGCCCACCCCGTTCATGAAAAAGCTGGTCCAGCGCGAGGGCGTGTCGATCACCACCGGGACCACGTTCGACAACGCCGCGCATCTCTCGGCCGCGTTCCTGCACCAGGTCCGCGAGCTGTACGAGGGCACACGTTTGGGCCGGCAGGAGTTGATGGGCAACATGCTGCTCGATCCGGTCAACGCAATGTTCAAGGACGAATGGATCAGGCGCGATGACTTCCCCGAGGACGTGATCGAGCAGGTGACCGTGGGCGTGGACCCGTCCGGCGGCGGCGATGAAATCGGCATCGTGGCTTCGGCGCTGCTCAACGATGGCCGCTATGCCGTGCTGGCCGATCGCACGCTCACCGGCAGCCCGGCGCAGTGGGGCGATGCCGCGGTCAAGGCGCACGACGATTTCGACGCCGATGACATCGTGGTCGAGCGCAATTTCGGCGGCGACATGGCGACCGAGGTGCTGGTCGAGGCGGCGCGCCGACGCCACGCAGCGGGACAGCGCGACACCGAGATGATTCGCATTCACGAGGTCTCGGCCTCGCGCGGCAAGGCCATGCGGGCGGAGCCGATCTCGTTGCTCTACGAAAAGGGCCGGGTCCTGCACCGGCCTGGTCTCGCCAAGCTCGAAGCGGAAATGCTGTCGTTCTCGCGGGAGTGGGACCGCCAGGTTGATGGTTCGCCCAACCGGTTAGACGCGGCGATCTGGGGCCTCACACGGCTCAGCAAAGTGGTGACCTATATTCCCATCGTCTAGGAGGCGCACATGTCGGCAACGGCTTGGAAATACTGCACGCGGCCGGTCTGCAGCCCGCCGGTTTATCAGATGCCGGAGCCGTGGCCGCCGGCGGCGGTCCCCGAGCCGCTCGCGCGGACAGCGCGGAGGTGATTCCATGGCGAAGCAGCGCGGCAAGGCCGTGACGGTGCCCGAACCGGCGGTAGCCCTCCCGGATGCGCAGCGGCCGCTGTCACGGCCGCCGTCGCTGGCGGACATTCGAACGCAAGCGTTGCGCACTCGAAACGAGATGGCGCACACAACGGCGGGCTTTGAAGCCTGGCGGGCGCAGAGGATAGCGGAGTTGGAGGAGTGGCAGACCGAGATCAGCTGCACGCTCGCCTATCTCCGTGCGGCAAAGGAGGAATGACATGGCTTGCGGTGGATGCGGTCAAGCGCGCAGCGTGGCGATGGCCGGGCTGCGCGCCGGCAGCGTGCGCGGCGTGATGCGCGGGGTGGCGATGGGTGTCGCCGTGAATTACGACAAGCTGCGCGGCACCTATTCGGACGCCAAGTACACCGGGACCAACATGACGCCGGTCGTGGAGGCAAAGCCTTACAAGCGGCCGGAGCCGGAGCGAACGAGGTAGGCCCGTGAGCTGGCTGTCGTCGCTGTTCACCAGGCAGGCGTCGGCCGAGGGCGAGGCGCTGTTCACGGCCGCCTTTGGCGACGCGCGCCCGCTCGACCGCACGTCGGCCGAGATGCTGCGCGAGTACGTGCGAAACATCTACCTCTGGCGCAGCGTCGACATGATCGCGCAGATGTCGTCGGCGGTGGCGCTCGAGGTCCACTCCGAGGGCGGCCAGCTCAGCCTCGTCGCGCGGCAGGTTGCTGCGCTGATGCGGCGGCCTAATCCACAATGGACGGCTGCGGCGCTGCAATACTTTGTCGCCGCCAGCCTGGCCATCACCAATCGCGCCTTTCTCAAGCGCGTTCGCGGTGTCGGCGACATCACGCAAGAGCTGTGGCCGATCAACGCCAACGAGGTCATCGTCAAGTATGCCAACGGCAGCAAGATGATTGCCGGCTTCGAGGTCACGCCGGCGAACGGACGCGAAGCGGAATTCTTCCCGGTCAGCCCGGATGGCACATCGGACCTGATCTACATCCACCGCCCCGTGCTCAACCCGCAGTCCGACCGCTCGCCGGCCTCGATCGCCGCGCCGCCGGCCGAGGTGTTCACCCGCATCCTGCAGCGGTGTGCCGACATCGTTTCCAACTCATCGAACATCACCGGCCTGCTCTCGACCGAGGCCGACGTGTTGAAGCCGGCGCTGCAGGACATGAAGGACAAGCTCGCACAGTTCAAGCTGCGCGGCCCGGAGAGCGGCAGCACGCTCATCTCATCGAAAGCGAAATGGTCGTTCACGCGGTTGTCGGAAGATCCAGGCAACGCCTTGTCGGTGGCGATCAAGGATAGCCTGGCGCGCGATGTCACGATGACGTTCGGCGTGCCGAGCCAGCTCGTGGCGCTGCCCGGCCAGGACACCTACAACAACCTGGCCTTGGCGCGGATCGGCTTCCTCACCGACACGGTGCTGCCCGGTTACATCAACCTCTACGTCGCGGCACTCAATCTCGCGCTGCTCATGGGCGACGATGCCGTGATCCGGCCGGACATCTCGCAGCTGCCGGCCATGGTGCAGGGTCGCCTGCAGATGGTCGAGACCGCGGTGCGCGCCACCATGCTCTCGGTCAACGAGCAAAGGGCGTTGCTCGGCTATCCGCCGTATGACGATCCGATGGCGAATGTGCCGGTCCAGGTGGAGGAGCTCGCCCGCAAGCGCCTGCAGGTCGAGATTTTCGGCGGCCAGATCACCGGCGGCGGTGCCGATTCGCGCTGGCCGGCGCCGCGGCCGCACGAAGACGCGCCGGAATCGTGACGTGTTGATCGACGTTACCAGCGATCGCGAATTCCAGCAGTACCTCGATGCCGAGGAGCAGAAGCTCTACCTGCGCATCTGGCCGGTGGTGACCGCGTTCATTCGGCTCGCCGCCGCGAAGAACACTTGGCGTGCCCAACAATATTTTGTGCAGCGAGGGGAAGCGGTGCTGCTCGCGGCCTACAAGCGCATCTATCGCGACCAATATAGGGCCATCGCAAATCATAGCCGCGAGCAAAAGGCCGCCCCGCCGACAATGACCGAGTTCATGCGCGAGCAACTGAACCACCTGGAGGCCAAGGCGGGCTCGCGCATCACCGGCATGTCGGCCAGCATGACCGATATGATCGGGAGCACCATCTTAGGCATGATCCGAGAGGGCCGGCCGGTGGCGGAAATTGCGCGCGAGCTGCAGAACCAAGCGCCGGAGTTGTCAAAGGGACGCGCTGCCGCCATCGCGCGCACCGAGACCCACAACGCCGCGCTCGCGGCTGTCGAGGCGACCGCCAACTATCGCCGCATCCCGGTGCGGAACAAGACCTGGTGGGCCGTCATGGATGGCAAGACGAGGCCGGCGCACGCCGAGGTTCACGGCACAACCATTCCATGGCGTGAGGCGTTCAACGTTGGCGGCTATCCGATGCAACGCCCTGGGGATGAGAACGCGCCGGCCGAGCTGGTGATCAATTGCCGGTGCTCGCTGCTGCTGAACACGGAACCATGACGATGGACACCGACGATTTTTTCGATGGACCGCTGCCGTGCGATCCGCCCGAGGAGGAGGATTTGCTGGATCAGGTCGACGCCGCGATCGACATGCTGGCGGCCAGGCTGCAGCGCGAACCCGATCTGCGGCGAGCCGACGCCGTGGCCTTCGTCAAATCGGCGGCGCCGGAGTGCAGCATATTCCTGTCAGTGATCTGGCCAGCCGCGCGCGAGCTCGCCGGCCTGCCGCGCAGCGCCGGCAAGGGCGGACGGCCAAGGAAACAACCGCAAACGGCCACGCCCTAGGCCGCGCGGCGGGCAGGGCTTGTATTGTAACGTAACTTGCGTTACATCAGCGCCATGCGCAAGGAAACCATCAACGTCCGCATCGATGCCGACCTGAAGAGGGAAGCCGAGGCGGTTTTCCGCAAGCTGCGGCTGTCCCGCAGCGAGGTACTGCGGTTGTTCTATCGTATGGTCGCACTCCGGCAGGGGCTGCCCTTCGACGTGCGCATTCCCAATGCCGAGACCGTCGCCGCCATCGAGGAACTCGAAGCCGGCAAGGCCAAGACCTATCGCGGCAGCACTCGCGAGATTTTTGATCGCCTCCTGCGTGAATGAAGGCACTGCGGCTCACCGGTTCCTTTACCAAGGACCTGCGATCGGTCGTGCGGCGCGGTTGGCCGCGCGAAAAACTGGACCGCGTCGTTGACATGCTCAGAACTGGTCGGCGATTGCCACCAGCCAACCGCGATCATCCGTTGAAAGGCGAATGGCAAGGCTTTCGCGATTGCCATATCATGGGTGACTGGGTGCTGATCTATCGCGATGCGGACGACACCATCGAGTTGGTGCGCACGGGAACGCACTCGGACCTGTTCGGGTAAAGGTCGAAAATTTGCGCCCGAAAACATGACGTCAGGTTTTCCGAGGCCGGTCGAGGTGGTTGCGCTTCCGCAACTCCCGTTCTAAGACTTAGCGTCAGCGGCGCTCGGCCAGGCTGACGGGTTGTAAGTCCCCTCCCTGAGATGAGACCGGCCAGACCGCGCGCCGCGCCACGGGGCCGCGCGCATGTTGCTGCATCAAGACCTGATCGGCGTCGAAACCAAATCGCTGAGCGAAGACGCGGACAAGAACGTTGCCACGTTCACCGGCATTGCCACGACCGCCGACAAAGACCTGACCGACGACATCATCGAGGCCGGCGCATTCGGGGACGTAGATCCCGAGGACGTGCGGCTGTTGCGCGATCACAGGCCGGACCAGGTGATCGGCAAATGGCTCAGGTTCGAACAGAAGGGCAAGCGGCTGGAGGTCGAGGGCGAGATTGGCCTCGACATCGAGAAGGGTCTCGAAACTTACAAGCTGCTCAAGCGCGGCTACATCAAAGGGCTGTCGGTCGGCTTCCGGCCCAAGTCCGGCGGTGTCAGGTTCAACGACGATTACACCGAGCGCCGCATCAAGCAGGCGACGCTGCTCGAAATCTCAATCGTCGCCATCCCCGCCAATCAGAAGGCCAGACTCCACGCCGTCAAGTCGCTCTCGCCCGAGAGCACGCGGCAGTGGCTCTACGACAGCGGTTTCAGCGAGCGCGAAATCGAGGTCGTGATGACCCGCGGCTTCGATGCGCTCGACAAGCGCATCGCCATCACCGAGATCGACGGCTTTCGTGAGCATGACGAGGCCGGGTTCATTGCGCTGGCGTCTGAGGCCAAGCGCCTACGGGAAACGTGGAGAGGAACAACGCCATGACGCAGGACGCCGTCGCCGAGCTGCTCAGGAACGTGCAGGCCGATATCAAGTCAGCGCGTGAGGATGTCGAGAAGACCGACAAGGCGCGCACCGATGCCTTCGATGAGCTCAAGGTCGAGGTGGCCAAGGGCTCCAAGTCGGTCACCGATGTGGAGGCCAAGATCGCACGCATCGTTGATGATCAGGTGAAGTCGGTCGCCAAGCTGCAGAGCATCGAGCAGGCGGTCAACGAGCTGATGAAGCAGGCCCAGCGACCCGGCGGCTTTGTCGAGGACAAATCGAAGGCCGAGCGGCGCCAGAAGGCAATCGATCTGCTCGAATACAAACACAAGATGAACATTGTGAAGCAGTCGGCGCTGCAGGAAATGCCGTTCAATCCAACGGAGGACGAGATCGCGGTCGCCGAGATCGCCATCAAGGCGATGCGAGCGTTGATGCACACGACTCACATCGATAACCTGCCGGCCGAGTACCGCAAGGCGCTCTCAGCGTTCACGTTCGGATCGCAGGGCTTCATCCTTGCGCCGGAATTGTCGAACGAGATCCTGAGCTGCCTGGTCGACGAGGCCGACATCACCGGCCTCATGCGCAACATCACCATCAGCGGGCCATCGATCAAATTCATGGTCGATAACGAGGTCTGGGACGTGGCGGCGTGGGCGTGCGACTCGAGCTGCTTCGCAAACAACCCCACCCAGCAAATCGGTTCCGGGCTGGGCGAGCTGGAGATCAAACCAGAATCGTTGCGCTATATCGTGTGCGCCACGCGCGATCTGCTCGACGATGCCTCAGTGAATATCGAGCAGTGGATGCTGCAGAAGGTCAATCGCGCGTTCCGAATGCAGGTCAACAACGCGGTCCTGACCGGCGACGGTTTCGGCAAGCCGATGGGCATCCTCAACCCGGCTGCCGGCATCCCTGTGGTCGAAACAGCCCTCGGCTCCGCGCCCGGTCAATTCACCTGGCAGGACCTCGTGATGTTGCGCTGGCAGGTGCCGATGTCGCTTGCCGCGACCGGCGGCGGCGTTTCGGGCGGCGGCGCCTATCTGATGAATCAGAACACGCTCGGCCTCGTGCTCACGCTCTCCGACACCGCCGGCCGGCCGATCATGGTGCAGTCGCCGGTCGAGGGCGGGCAAATGCTGATTTCCGGCACGCAGGTCGTGATCGCGAATCAGATGCCCGACGTGGCGCCAGGATCGCTCCCCGTTGCGTACGGGAATTGGAATCTCGTCTACATGGTCGTGAACCGCAAGGCGGTCACGATGCAGCAAGACCCTTATAGCGCGGGTTTCTGTGTGCTCTATAAGTTCGAGAGTCGCATAGGAGGGGGGGTCATCTGTCCCAACGCCGCGCGACTCTTGAGGATTCGGTAATGCGCAACGGTCATCCTAATCGCAATATGGAAACTGCGCTTTCGCACGAGCGACTGCGCGAGCTTCTAGATTACGACCCCGAGACCGGAGAATTTTTTTGGACCGGCAATGGCAGAAAAGGCAAAGGGGGCAGGCGAAGGCGTGTGCGTGCGGGGTGCTACAACAGAACGACTCGCTGCCCCTATGTGCTGCTCGGGATCGATGGCAATGTGTACCTCGCGCACCGCGTTGCGTGGTTCTACATGACGGGCGTATGGCCCAAGGATCAGATCGACCACAAGGACAACAATGGTTTGAATAATCGATGGGATAATTTGCACGAAGCGACAGCCTCGCAGAATCGATACAACACGAAGCCCTATGCCAAAAGCAAGCTAGGCACCAAGGGCATTTACTTTCGACCACCGCGACCTAAGCAGCAAAGGTTGCCGTTGTACGAGGTGCGCGTAAACGGCGATTTCATCGGACACTTCGCCACCCTCGCCGAAGCCAAAGCCGCTCGTGAGCTGGCCGCTCGCAAAGCTCACGGCGAGTTCTATCGAGATCAATAGGAGGTCACATGGGTGCTTATTCAGCGGCAGGAACGGTCGAGGGCTGGAACGCGCTCGCGCCGAAATGGGTCGATCTGATGCCCGGCTATCGCTATGCGATCTGTATCGCGAACGGGACCGATGCCGACATCACCAGCGGCACGTTTACGGTCGAGGTGGCGGACGCCGACCCAGATGACATGTGCAAGCCCGGCGCGTTCTCGACCTTGAAGGTCGAGCCTGACTGCGCATCGCCGCTCGGCACCGAGCTGCAGGACGCGGTGATCACGCTCTCGGCCGAGTCTCCGATCAGGGCGCACAGCCAATGCCAGTTCTCGTTCCCGTGCCCCAAGCGGTTCATGCGGGTCGTGGGCACGGCCGGCGGGCTGGACATCACCATCGTGATCCGCGACCTGAAACGCACCGGCATGCAGGACGTTGATCCCGCGACGTGGCCGGGCGGCTTTCACGCTGGCGGTGCGCAGCCGTTCGCGGCCATGCATCAGCCAGCTCAGGCCCCGGTCGAGCGGCGCGTGCCGAGGGGCTGAACGTTGGAAGTCCTGTTCGACCATGGCACCGTGATTCCGCGGCGTGTTGACAGCAAGGTCACGCGCATCGTGTTCAGCGGGACCGGCGAGGCGCGGTTCGTGCTGCAGCACACCCGCGACCTCGACGGCGTGCCGGACGAGGTGTCGTGGGTCGACGTATCGGCATGGTCGAACGGCCGCATCGATCCGAAGGTGTTTGAGGGTCGCACCGGCGTCATCAGTGTTCGCGGTGGCACTCTGGTCGATCGTGTCAACGGCGAGGTCGAGGTTCTCTATCGGCGGCACATCGCGGACTGGCTGCGCGTTGTTCCGCTGGAGCAGGACAAGGCGCTCGTGATGAGTCGCGATCCTGCGACTGGAAAGACCCGAATCGGTATGAGGCAAGGCGATGGCGAATGCTGCAACCCCTGCGGCTCCTATCGGGTCACAATGGAGAAGGCCCGAGATGTCGTCTCGTGATCACAAGATCGTAAAGATCATGCCCGAGGCGAGTTGGAAGGTTCCGGGGCCGGCGCAATACTCGCTCGACAACGGTTTCACGCTCACCAACTTCCGGCCTGGCGGGGTGCACTCGGTGCCCGATTACGTGGCGTGGGGAATGGAGCGGCGCGGCTGGGCCAAGGTCCTAACCGATGACGAAATCGACAAGCAGGACACGGTCGACACCGAGATTTCGACGACGGAGCGCAAGAGCGACAAGAGACGAAAGGAATAGGTCATGCCATTCGGACCCTACAAGGTTGACGTCGGTGTCCAGCGTTGTCCGCCTGGCTGCGCCGGTCCGCCGGTCTACCAGCTCAACTGGTTCAGGCTTTGCGTGTGCGTCGATGCGCAGGCCGGCGGCGAGAGCGGCAACGGCGAAGGCGGCGGTATCGAGAGCGTCGCGGCGCGAGCGCGGGCCAGGAGCCGAGCACACGCGCCGGCTGAATGATGTGGCGCGGTCCGATCATCTCGGTGGCGCCGGCCGGCGTGCAGCCGCAGCGGTGTGATCCGCCGCCGCGCTGGTGCTACGACCCGTCGGGCGGGCCGCCGCCGGTTCCGTGGCACTTCCCGGTGTGTCGTAACGGCGTGCTCTATAGCTCGCGGCGCGTGGCGATGAACACGAGCCTGCGTCGAATGCCGAAGCTCATGGGAGGCTGTCGGTGAATCAGGCGGTCATGTCCAACATGCTGACGCGCACGCCGCAGGTCTGCGGCCCTTTCACGTCGTGCTGCACGATGTTCTGGGAAGCGAATGCGGGCGAGACCTTGCCGCTGCAGATTGATTGGAGCGGCTTTGTCGGCACCGTGCCCGGCTTTGCTCTCACCAGCGTCGAGAGCGCCGAGATCATCGACCTCAACAAGAACCCGCCCGGTCCGGCAGACGACACCGACATCAAGCTCGTGTCCGGCATGCAGACCGATCCGACCAACGGCCAGCCCGGCTTCGCGCAAATCATCGACGGCAGGGCCACCGAGTTCCTGGTCTGGTCGCGCCCCGATCTCCCCGGCTCGCGCTGCTATCGCCTGGACATCTGCCTGGGCCTGATCGATTGCCACGGCCGGCGGCTGCAGGTCTGCGATTGCGTCAACATCTCGATCAATCGAAGGATGTAAGTGCGCATCGATGACGCCTTTGAGCTGGCGAAGCTGCAGGCCGCGACCGATGGCGCCATCGATGAGCGGTTGCTTCGCCATTGGTTCGAAGCGGCTTGGGCGCTGTGCGCCGCCGCGATCGGGCTTACCTATCCCGAGCGCAATCTGACTGAAACTGTCGAGGTCCAGGGCAACGGCACCGTGCGGCTGTCGCGCACGCCGAGCGGGCCGGTCAGGCTGTATTCGTGCGGCGTGCTGGTCGAAACGCTACCCGCCACATCGCCGCTGATCGTCAACAACGCACCCAACCTGCCCAACCCGTACCGCGGTTTCGGCGAGTTCAGCAGCGGGCAAAGCGTGCTCTGCCTGCCGTCGCTGTGCTGTCACTGCGATCTGACGGCGGTCTATCCGGTCGGGTCATCCGACCCGTGCGGCGAACAGGACGCGACCTTCGTGCAGGCGGTCCTGCGCCTGTTCACCTACATGTGCGAGAACCGCGGCGACGTCGAGATGAACCCGGAGATATTGTCGACGAGCGGGGCCAACGCTTTCCTCTCCCAGCAGCTCACCTACCTGATGTGACGCCATGGCTGTGAGGCAAACAGCAGTAGCCCCCGGCGGGCGCAGTCGTACCGGCCGCGCCATGGCGCCGCCGCTTGGCTCCATGCGCGACAAGGTGATCATCTGCACCATGCTCGAGCGGCCCGATGGCGAGGTCTCGACAATCGTCACGCGGCCAGGTGTGATCCAGGTCCAGGCCCGCATCCGTCCGCTCAAAGGCGAGACATTCCTCGATTATCAAGCGGTGTGGGGCGGCGGCGCGACCAGGCTGCGGCCGCCGTCGCACGAGGTCACGATCAGGACGCCACCGGATGTCAAAATCGACTTGGGGCATTGGGTCTATCATTGCGACCGGCTTGCGGAGACATGGTATCGCGTTCGGACTGTCGAGGATATTGGCGGCCAGCATCGCTTCACGGTGCTCCTCTGCGCGCCGGAGGTTATCCGCGACCGTCGCAGCGATCCGGCAACGCAGCAGTCGCCGCCGCAATGGGAAGTCCCGGACATGACCAGCAGCGTGCCCGAGGTGATCTGATGGCGGGCATCAGCATCACCCTGACCGTCGACATATCAGCGGTGCCCATGGTGGAAATTGACGAGGGCATGCTTTCCCAATGGCTGCAGGAGCGGCTGGACGATGCGCGGAATCACTTCATCAGCAGCTGCGGCGCCAGCCCGTCGGCGCCCGGCGACTATCCGGGCGTGCGCACCGGACAACTGATCGGGTCGATCTCGGTCGAGGCCGGCGATCGCTCGGGCTCGATCTCGGCCGGCGCAGCCTATGCCGGCTATCTCGCGAGCGGGACGCGGCGCATGGCCAAGCGTAAGATGCTGGCCGAGGCGCTCGATGAGTCGCTGTCGGCCAACCCGCAGGCCGAGCAGCTCGCGCAAGCGGTGAGGTTCACCAGTGGATGATCTGACGCAAGTTCGCTCGCTGTTGCTGGCGCAATTCGGTGTCACCGAAAGCCTCTACGTGGCGGCGGTCAAACGCATCCGCGCCTGCGACACGATGTTCGGCGACCGCGTCAAGCTCAGCCTGCGGCAGGTCGACGAGGAGCAATGGTCAAGGCTTCCGATGCCTTACCTGATGGTCTTTCCCACGGTCACGCGCATCCGCGTGCCGCAAGGGCATGACCAGCCGGTCGATGACATCGTCAACCCGCGCTCGATGACGATGATTGCGCAATTCGACGCGGGCGGCAGCGAGCACGAGTGGGAGGCCGCCGACCAGATCGAGCTGGCCGAGAAGCAGCTCATTCACATACTGGTGAATTGGCGGCCGACGCTGCGCTTTCAGCCCACGCTCTACGGCGGCATGAAGGTCGAGGGCACGCGCCTGCCGCACGTCAAGGTCGCCTTCATCTTCGTGTTCCACGAGCGCATCGTGCTCGGGCAGGACGATGCCGAGGTGTGTGGCGACGGCGACATCGTCGAGCGGTTCATGGTGCGCGCTCGCACCGGCTGCCCGCCGGTCTGTGACCCGTGCACCGGCGAGGAGATCGTGCAGCCTGGCGGGCCGCGCTAAACGTACCGGACGAGGTGCCAGAATGACGACGAAGATCGGGTTTCAATTGCGGCAGCAGATCCAAAAGGAGGCAAACATGCCATTGGACGCATGGACATCATCGCTGGCTGTCGCCCAGCAAACAGGCTCCAACAAAGCCGGCCGAAGGGCAACGACCATCCAACAACTGCCGTTCGATCATCGCCCCGCGCCGGCGGGCGTGCTGCGGCTGTTCGTCAAGGCGGTGCCGAAGCCCGACCCGACCGACCCGGAGGGCAAACGAATGATCACGCCCCTCGTCTATCAGGATTACGACGTGGCGCTGCCGATCCCGGACGAGGACTTCATCCCCGTTGAGTACACGCCGACCATCGCGCAGGCGATCAAGGACGGCGATCTCGAAAAACAGGGCAAGGTGTTCCTCGATCTCCCCGAGGAAGGCAAGCAACCACGGGCGCGGCACACCCGCGCGGCGCAGCACCAACCGACACATCATCGGGCCGAGCCAACGAGCGGACCCCCCAGGGGCTAGTTGCCGGAATTGATTTGCCGGCGTAATGTGCCGCTCCACAACTCCCGTGCTAGGGATAGGAGCGGCAGATGGCCCAGAACAACATCTCGATCGCGGCCGCCAGAGGCAACTTCCTCACCTGGTGTGTATCGGGCTACATGCCGCTCGCGGAGCTGTGCCGCCCGCTCTATGTCGCACCGATGATCACGACCGAGCCCGGCGCAAAGCCGGGCGAGTTCTATATCATCTACAGTGTCAACGAGGCGCGGTCGCTGTTCGGTGCGGGGTCCATCGCCACGCTGATGGCGATCCAGCATTTCGACACCTGCCCCGAGCTGCCGCTCTACATCACGCCGCTGGCCGATCCCGCTCCTGGGGTGGCGGCGCAGCACACCATCACGATCACCGGGCCGGCGACCGACACCGGTGTCATGTCGGTGGACGTTCTGGACTTTGCTTTCGCCGTAGCGGTGAACGTCGGCGCCAGCGCCGACTCGATTGCGAACGCACTGGCGGCGCAGTTCAACAACCTCATCGACTTCCCATTCGTGGCCGTGGCCGCCCCCGTCACCGGCGGCGGCAATGGAAACGGCAACGGCACCGGCACCGGCACCGGTGCCACGATCACGCTGACCGCCAAGAACAAAGGCCCGGTCGGCAATTGGTTCACGCCGTTGTGGAATCCACGGTTCGGCGACGAATTCCCTCCTGGCGTGACGGTCTCCGATCCGACGCGCACCGTCAGCGGCACCGGCGTCTATGACATCGAGCAGCTCGCGCTGCCGTTCAACTGCCATTGGGATTGCGTCGGCCTGGGCGTCGAGGACGAGATCATCGTTCAATTCATCATCCAGCTCATCCGGCGCAACTGGAAATGCGGCGTCCAGGGCGATTTCAAGGGCGGCCACTTGTTCCACTCGTATACGAACAGCGCCGGCCAGATCGCCGCCTATGGCCGCGGGCGCAACAATCCCGAGGAAACCGTCGTCCCGGTCCGCACCGGGTACAAATATCCCGGCTACGTGCTGGCGGCGGCGTTCGCCTCGCGCGTTTGCTGCACCGCGTGCTGGGACCCGTCGCGTCCCGTGCAGTACGACAACGGCCTCTTAGGCAATCTCTACGATTCCCGGCAATGCGCGTGGGTGTGGAGCCCTGAGGAGAAGCGGGCCTTCTTCGATGCGGGCATTGCAAACTGGGACATCGCCAACGCGCGCGGCATCCGCATGACAAATCTGTGGATCGAGGAGCCGCTCACAACGTACAAGTACGATCCATTCACCGGCGCGCCGGATGGCGCCTGGCAGCGGGTCGAGAACCGCTACACCGTCGTCAAGTTCGTGCGCGATCTCGGTTTCTGGTATCGCCGCAACTACAGCTCGGTCAGCCTGGTCTCGGACGGCACGCCGATTCCTCCCGGCAAGCGCGCGGTGTCGCCGCGTATCCTGCAGGCGTCGATCCTGGCGTGGCTGCGCGGCACGCAGCTAGGGTGGACGGTCGAGGACCCCGGAATGCTCGAACGCATGGTCCAGGTCGAGCGCACCAACACCCCGCAATTCTGTGATCCGAATCGCGTCAACGTGCTTCTCGATATCGACCTCGTGAATCAGCTGGCGCGCATCGCCACCACCATCGACGCCTCGCCGGAGTTTGCTTGCATTCCGCCGGTGCTGTTGCCTGGTGGGTTCGGCACACCGGGCCTCTAAACGACGGCTCAACACTGTAGGGAGGCTGGTCAATGGCTTACTGCATCAAATGCAAAGGCGTTCTGAATTTTGTCGTCAACGGCCGCACCATCAAGCTGCAGTCCGATGGCGACGTGACGATCCTGGCCTCGCGGCAGAATCGCAGTGAAGCGCATGATGGCGAGTTTACCATGGAGCAAAGAAACCCCAAGGTTACGGCCACGCTGATCGTGCCCATCGACATGTACGTGCGGCAGATCCAGGAGCTGTGCGACGTGGCCATGGTGGTCGAGCTATGCGACGGCAGAACATTCTCGACTGAGCACGCCAGCAACATCTCGCAGGAGGCCTACGACGCCAAGACCAACCTGCAAGAGATCGAAATGATCATGGACGAGATCACCGAGCTGTTGCCGATGGCGGCGTGATGACTGAGGGCGGTCATGGATCAACGACTCCGGCCGGAATATGCACGGCTTGAATTAGCGCAAGAGATTACGACCGCCAGCGGCGGCAAATCCAGAGAGCTCGTTTTCCATCGGGCGACCTGCAAGGACATGACCGAAGTGCTCGACATCGTTCGCGGCAGCGAGCGGCTTGAGCGTTTTGTGTCGTCGTGCTGCCGCGCGCTCAATGGCAAAGGCGAGGAGACGTTCAGCTTCCGCGAGCTGGACGCGGCCGATGCTGCCGAGGTCTCGTCGGTCATGAATACGATGTGGCGCGAGGGCCAGGAGATTGACTCTACGCCCAACGAGGGCGAGCCCGGCTACCTCAGTGACGGCGACGCGATCTCGACGCCGATCGTCTACACGCTGCGGCACGAGGTCCAACTCAATCCGGCGGCCGAGGGTGCGCCGGTGCTCAAGCAGATCGAGTTTCAGGCGCGGCGCGTCGGTCAAATTTCCGAGTACCTCGATTCCCGTGGCGAGGGAAAAGAGTTCACTTCCTTCATGCGCGCGTTTGCGCAGCCGATGGGCACCAGGCTGCCGCTGACGGACGCGGTGATCAACGCGCTCGATTATGAGGACTACGGCCTGATCAGGAGAAAAATCTTGGGAAAGTTAGCAATGTCGCGCGGGAGGTGGAAGAAAACATCCACTGGATAGCCCTGAACTTCCGCTGGCCGCCGGGCTCGTGGGATCATCTGAGCGTCAAGCGCATCTCGCGGTTGGTCGATGCCATCAACAAACGCGCCGCTGCAGCCGAGCGACAATTCAACATCGACGCGGATGATCTCAACTAATGGCCGACGTTCAATCAACCGCCACCCTTACACTCAATGTCGTAGGCGAGGACAAGGTCAAGTCGCTGGCCTCGTCGCTCAACGAGATCAAGTCGAGTGCCGGCGAGACCGCGTCGAGTGTCGGGCAGAGCTTTTCGAACATCGAGCAGTCGGCCAAGGGTGCGGAAACGCGCCTAAAGAAACTCGACGAATTATCCTACAGGGCTCCAAGGCCGGGCGAGGCGGGATTCGAAGAGGAAAGGGCCAAACACGAGGCCTGGATGGCCCAAGTCGAGGAGAGGTCGGCCGCGCGCAAGCGCGAGCGCCCTGGGGGAGCTTTTGCCGCCGAGCCGATAAAGCCGGAAGCAGCGCCGATGCCAATGGCCACCGGCCTGCAATCGGCCGCCGAGGTGGCGGCCGCCGCACTCGTCGGCCTTGGCTTTGCGGCTGTCGCGGCAGGGGCCGCAATAAAAGGCTTCAATGTCGCATCCGAGGCAGCGGCGAAAAGCTCGCGCGACATCCTGCAGACCACGGCGACCGCGCAACGCGCCGGCATCGATTTTGAACAGGCCCAGCGCGAGCGGATGGCCGGTGAGGCTTTGTTCGGCGAAGCTGGCTTTAGGCGTGTGGAGGAACGCCTCGAACGCAGCATTCGCGAGGGCGGCAAGGGCGTGGCGAGAGACCTCGAAGCCATCGGCGTGTCACCGACCGAGGCCCGGCCGACGCCGCTCTCGCTCGCTCAGCGCGCGGTCGCCCGGCGCGAGGAGCTGACCCGCGCCATCCAGGAGGCGCCGACCGAGGAAGCACGGGCGGCGGC
>Ga0126382_10000245_pt1 | contig 20626 bp, 19 predicted proteins | sample PanSoiMetPlot_30_FD_92548 | JGI IMG/M metagenome (GOLD analysis project Ga0126382, IMG submission 92548) | Tropical forest soil microbial communities from Panama - MetaG Plot_30 | ecosystem: Environmental > Terrestrial > Soil > Tropical forest > Bulk soil | place: Panama | collected 2016-02-17
TGACCTCGTTGGTCGTAACGCAAGATGCGAAATGACCCGCTCAGCGACCGCGTCTGGTCGTCCCACATCGAAAAGTTGGTCGCGAGCGAGTTGCTGAAAATCAGCCAAGGCGCATGTTGAGCACCGTCGATCTGATAGTTGAAAGTAATTCCGTTCGCGTTGATGTGCATACAATATCTCACTTAGACACTCAGAAGCTGCGTTCCCTACCGTATACCGCTGCGGTAAGCGCGCAATGTCTGCTCTTCCCCCGAAAGCGGACATGTGCGGTGCAACTAGGGATGTCTGCTTTGGGCCAAAAGCGGACATCAGAGTCTTCTAATCTGTCCGTGGCAGCTCTCGGATTTCCACTGTACCTCCAGCTTCAAAATGCGGAGGCGGTAGCGCTATTGGCGATGGCGTCTGCTTACGAAAGAACCCTCGAAAGAACCACTTCTCCGACGCTTGCGGTTGTGGTCTCTCCGACGGGCAGCCTGCAATGTCAGTCAATGAGAGGTTTACTGGGCTGGACAAATTCGACGCTTTATTGGGTCCCAGTGAATAAAGCAGCTAGATCAGCTTCCTTGACGTTCAACGTCTCTCTCCTGCTTTAGGCGGACACGATTTATTGAAATAGCGACAACCTCCTGGGTGTTATTACTAACGCCTGTATGGAGGTGGAAAGATGATGATCCGCACGATTTTGGTGACTGCCGCTGCTCTGGCATTGGTAAGCTTCGGTCCAGGACAGGCGGAGAGCGCCAATGCTCCGTGGTGCGCGATGATCGAGGTCGACAGAGGTAGTGTGTATTGGGACTGTCAGTATCGCTCGTTCGAGGACTGCTACCACAGAGGCATGATTTTGGCAGGCAATAGGGGCTTCTGTAATCATAGCCCTTACTACGTTCCTGGATACGCGGAGCAAAGGGAGACCCGGAAACGTACTGCTCGCCCGCACTAGCTTACGGCGTGATCCCGATGCCGAGTCTCGAAACCTCGCTCTACAGCGTGTCATTGCTAAATGATGACAAAACTCCGATGGAGTTCGTGGTCCACGTCCTTGAAACCTTCTTCGACATGGATCATGACACGGCCGTGCAGAGGATGTTTCTCGTCCATCACCAAGGAACCGCGGAGTGCGGTTGCTATCCTTACGAACTGGCGAAGGAAAAGGTTGCCGACGTAGTCGCGTTTGCTCGTAAACATAAACATCCACTCCAATGCACCTTCGAAAAGGCGCTTCGGGTGCCTGAGGCCTAGTTCGCTCGGTCTTAATTTTTCGGCAGCGCATTTGGTGGCGTTTGCGTCGCCATTAGTGGCAACACAACGATCGTCGCTATTTTAGTCGCGAAGCGTTGCAAAGCCTCCTAGTTGTCATTCGAAATAACAATGTAGGCTCATATCTCTTCCCGGCATTGGCCTTTGGTCCAGTTCATCTATCGACAACAAAGCAACAATCAGCGGCGTACGAAATAGACACGGCCCTCGACCGGCATGAAATTGATGATGGAGCGGTGCTGCGCAGCGAAGGACTCGATGTTCCTTTTGCCGTCCCGGTCCGTTTCTCCGAACGCGTATTCCGCGGCCTCGGTCGAGAACAAGATGCGCGCTTCGGCAAACGTGATCCATCCCCGCTCGTCCACTGGCAATGCTGATAAGGAGCGGACAAGCGTGGCCTCGGTTGTTCCGTCGAGTTTCATGGCATCCGGCGGAGCGGCAGCGTCCGCTCCAAATAGCCATCTAATGAAGCTCATTATTCCCATTCTGGTAGATAACGATTCAAATAGTCGGGCGGAAGGAGTGCAATTGCAAACAAGTTTCTCTAATCGCAGTCCATGGTAGGCCAGCGAAAGGCATGACGCGTCCTATTCGATCACTTCGTCGGCGAGAAGCAAGAATGACTCACGCACTGAGAGACCAAGCGCTTTGGCCACTCTAAGATTGACATCGGCCCGAAAGCGGACATGTGCAGTGGGATGTCCGCTTTGGGCCAATAGCCGACATCGGGCGTCAACTAGGACTTCTCAGAAAGCAACGTTGGAGTGCGCGGCAAAATTAGCCTGAATTCGGTGAACTCACCCAGTTGTGTATCGACCTCGATGGAACCGCCGTGCTGCTTGACGATGATGTCGTGGCTAATGGAGAGGCCGAGACCCCTGCCTTCTCCCGCTGGTTTGGTCGTGAAGAACGGATTGAAAATCTTTTCCTTCACCTCCGGAGGAATGCCAGTGCCATTGTCTCGGATCGTAATTTCGACATGATCACCAAGGTTTTTGGTGGTGGCAGCAAGCCTCGGTTCATGGCCTCCATTTGCTTCCGAACAGCGCTTCGTTGCAGCGAAAAAGCCGTTGGAAATAAAATTCAGCAAAGCCCGCGTAATGTCCTGTGGGAATAAATCGACCTCGCCCGCCGTCGGATCAAACGATCGCTGGAGCGTGACGAGCGCTATTATCCAAAGGCGGTTCTGCTAGGGGCCAATAGCGGACATTCGGCGGCGCTGCACGCTAAGACTTGGCCTGTGGTCGGCGAATGGCTCCCCAGGTTGCAATTGAACCAACCACCAAAAGCCAGAACGGGAATACGTTAACCCGGGAAAGCCTTCCGCTATCAATCCGGGGAGGATAAAAACGGACATGTGCAGTGCACATGTCTATGTCCGCTATGGGCCAATAGCGGACAATTGGCACACCTTAAGTCAACACCCAGCCTTTGAGTTTTTCGCGGGCGGTGCCGAAGTTGCCGAGATGATAAACGGAAACTCCTGCCGGAGAGAATGTAAACTCGTCAAACTTTTCCTTCAGGAGTTCTTTGAGGAAGTCTTGCGAAGCGACGCCGATTGTCACGTGGGGGTTAAATTTGGCTCCGCTGTCAGCTGGCACGTAATGTGCCACGTAGTCGATCGTTGGTTTATTGATATCCGGATCTTCCTTTGTTGTGACGAACGCAGCGGCCGTTCCCGTTTTGACGGTGAAAGGTGCGATTGCATCAATCAGCTTCTGCTGAAATCGCCGGAGATCGTCAGTCGGCCTAATCACGATACCCGCGAGACCAATGTTTTTCCAAGGTAAGAAATAATATTTATATGCGGTTAGCTTCCAACTGGCCGGACGCTCGTCGGCCAGGACTTTCCCAACCGCTTCGTACACTTTGTCCAGGTCGGCCGTTTTCACGTACCGCTGCAGCGTTGAGATGTGCGGCTGATGAGTTTCGTCCAAGGCGAACCCCTTGGGAAAGTTCTGGCGGAGCCGCGCGTTGGCGGCGATGGCTTTCTGAACCATCGTTTGATCGGGGTCCAGCAGAGTGTCGATGGCCGTGAGCGGCTCGCGCGATCTCTGGGATGCCGCCCTCCGCGGCAATGCTGTGACGAGCACCATCGAGGCGGCGATAGTTGATGCTGAGCCAAGTAGATTACGACGGCTGGGTCCGTCGGATCGATTTACGGCCATTGTTGCACTCTCCGATGTGTGCCGCCATAAGCCATGCTTTCGAAGCATGGCTACAAAATCGAGTTGGACCGTGGTCCAATGTGTCATGTCCGCTTTGGGTCAAAAGCGGACATGTGCGGTGCACCAACCCATGTCCGCTTTAGTCCAGAAAGCGACCGTATAAGCGGACATCTGGCCCCGTCTTAAAATGAAATTATTTGGCACGGTGGCGGCCGAATAAATTAATTTTCTCAGCATCGGATCGATGGTTGCTTCTGTGAATTGCGGAAAATCAATGCCTTTTCGTCGAAACGAATTATTCTGTTCGAAAAAATTCAAAAGCCGGCGCCGACAGCGCACATGTGCGGTGACGCTTGGAAAATTAACAGCCCTTGATATTCCGAGCTTGGCAAGTTGCTGCGTTTCGCCGCGGATTGACCTATTGTAAAGCGGCGACGTTCGTTAGGTCGCGCCGAGTAGCCGTATGAACGATGCTGGCGCAGGAGAGAAGCTTAAGGTTTTCATTTCCTATTCGCGGAAGGATTCGGCCGCGTTCGCCGACGAACTGATGGCGGGTCTCGACTATGGTGGCTTCGCGCCATTCCTCGATCGCCACGACATCGTAGCGGGTGAGGAATGGGAAGCGCGCCTTGCCGGTCTGATTGAGCAATCTGACACGGTGGTATTTATCGTATCGCCCGAAGCGATCAAGTCTGATCGCTGCGTGTGGGAAGTGGACAAGACGCTTGCGCTATCAAAGCGGCTCTTGCCGGTTATCCATATTGCAGTGCCGGATAACCTTATCCCCGAGAAGTTAAGCCGCCTCCAATTTGTGCGCTTCGATGCTGGACGAGGCATAACGCGGCCACTCAAGGAATTAGCTGACGCGTTGCGGCAGGACCTCAATTGGATTCGAGAGCACACGCGACTTGGAGAAATCGCGACGCGCTGGGACAGGCGAGGACGTCCCGAATCGCTGCTCTTACGCGGAGACGATATCAACGCGGCGAAGAAATGGATGGCCGCCCGCAACGCAGCAGCGCCCGAGATAACCGACGCGCAGCGCGCCTTTATCAAGGCCAGCGAGGAGGCAGAGGCCACGCAAGTCGGAAAGGAGCGTGCGCAGCTTATAGCGACCGTACGCCTGCGGCGGATTGCACGTTGGGCCTTTGCTGCCGCGGGAGTGATGATAGTGATCGCCGGTGCGACTGTGGGGTATTTGCGATGGGACAAGGCACGGCAACTGGAAAAAGAGTCTCGCTTCCTGATCGACCAAGCGAACCAGTGGATCAAGGAGCGCGATGCGGGCACAGCGATGTTACTCGCCCTTCAAGCAATGCCCGATATGCACAGTGGTATCAAGAGGCCCCTGGTGCACGAGGCAGAGGCGACTCTGTTCAACGCTTACCAAGAACTTCAAGAGCGGATTGTGCTAGGCCACAAAAGCCCGGTGTGGAGCGCGAGCATCGCGCCGGATGGGCGGCGCGTTGTGACAGCTTCCGAGGACAACACTGCCCGAGTGTGGGATGCGGAGAACGGTGGACGACTAGCCACTCTTCGGGGACACAAAGGTCCGGTACGAGCTGCGGCCTTCAGCCCTGATAGCCGACAACTGATTACGACCTCGACGGACAAAACGACCCGCGTGTGGAACGTGGAAACGGGCAAACAGTCCGCTGTCCTAGAACATGACGGGGTCGTGCGAAGCAGTGCCTTTAGTCCAGATGGTAAGCACATCGTAACGGCATCCGATGACAAGACCGCTCGCATCTGGGACGCTCAAACTGGCCGGCAGACTGCCGTTCTAATGGGACATACCGCGCCGGTTCGTGCGGCAGTGTTCAGTCCCAACGGTCGATACGTTCTGACGACGTCGGAAGACAGAACCGCGTGTCTGTGGGATGCCGAGACTGGTAAGCTGGTCCATGTCCTCCAGGGCCATAGGAACCAAGTACGGGGCGCCGCATTTAGCCCGGATGGTGAGCGCGCGATTACGACATCCTTAGATCATTCGGCGCGTGTGTGGGACGTGGAAGTGGGCAATCAATCCGCTATCCTCGTACATGACGGGGTCGTGTGGAGCGCTGCCTTTAGTCCAGATGGTAAGCACATTGTAACAGCATCCGATGATAAGACCGCGCGCGTCTGGGACGCCGACATTGGCCGACAGATTGCCGTACTAACAGGACATACCGCGTCGGTGCGGAGCGCCGTCTTCAGTGCCGATGGCCGTAGCATTGTGACGGCCTCCGACGACGGTACGGCCCGCATTTGGAATGCTGAAAACGGCAATCTTGAGATAGCTCTCGTAGGCCACCTGAGCGATGTGAAAAGCGCCGTGTTCAGTCCTGATGGCCGGCACGTGCTTACAGCATCCGGAGACACCAGCGCGCGGATTTGGAGCACTAAGACACAAACAAACATGCCGACGATCGTTCTAACGGTAGGCAGCGAACCGGTACGTAGCGCCGTATTCAGCCCGGATGGCCGCCGTGTTCTTACGGCGTCCGATGACACCCCAGTTCAATTGTGGGATGCCGAGATGGGTCAACAGATTGCGATCTTCAGCTCACGTGGCTCACAGTTTGCAATGGCGGCCTTCAGCCCAGATGGCCGGCTGGTCGCAATGCCTGATAAAAATAATGTCGTCGTTCGCGAAGCCAATATAGCTAATAGGGAACATCGAGTCCTTCAGGGGCATAGCGCGGCGGTTTTGAGTGCTGCCTTTAGTCCCAATGGTCGGTACATTGTGACGGCGTCCGATGACAAGACCGCCCGCGTCTGGGACGCCGAAACTGGCCGACAGATTGCTGTACTAACAGGACATACCGCGTCAGTACGGAGCGCCGTGTTTAGCGCTGATGGGATGCGCGTTGTGAGCACCCAAATGCCGCGGCGCAACGATATCATCACATCCGACGACAGCGCTGCGCTTCTGTGGAACGCCCTGTCCGGCGAAGTAATCCGGCGTTTCAAAGGACATGAGGCTCAGGTGTACGACGCCACCTTCAGCCCCGATGGCAAGAGGATCGTGACGGCAAGTGCCGATAACACGGCGCGCATTTGGGACGTAGCAACGGGCAATACGATAGCGGTTCTGAAAGGTCATTCGGGCTCAGTGCTTAGCGCGGCCTTTAGCCCTAATGCCGACAGGATCGTGACGGCGTCCGCCGACAAAACGGCGCGTGTTTGGAATGCCGAAGTGGGCGCTACGGTAGCGGTCCTGAACGGTCATTCGGAGCCGGTATCAAGCGCTGTGTTCAGCCCGGATGGTGATCGAATACTAACGGCATCTGATGACGGCACGGCTCGGATTTGGCACGTTTTTCCTTCGGCGCAAGCTCTCGTCGATCAATCCAAAGTGCGAGTACCGCGCTGCCTCACTCTGGAACAGCGGAAGAATGCCTTCCTGGGTCCGCAGCCGCCGGCTTGGTGTTCTGAACTGAAGAAATGGCCGTACCAAATTGTCGATTGAACGGATTGGTTCAGGCGAATACCGGCTGAATGCAAGACGCCGGGTTTTACTCAATAACCGTAGTGGTACGGCCGGCATTGGCACGTTGGCGACGTCTTTTTGTCCTGACCTGACCCGGGCAAAAGCCGTAATCGGCCACCCAACGCGATACAATACAATCATCTTATCGGCGTTGGACGCGAAAGAGTCGGCCTCACATAAGTTGGCCTGACAATCGGTCTCACACTAGTTGGCCTCACATAAGTCGGCCCCGCGGAAGTTTGCTTTGGTAAGAAAACTCTCTGCTTTGGTACATAAGCCAGATTTGAGTTACCCGGACGGTGCAGGAACTCACCCGCACGGCGGGAGGAATCACTCGTACCGCGGGAGGAATCGCGGCGCGAGGAATCACTTGTACCGCGGGAGGGTTCGCGGCGCGAGGAATCACTTGTACCGCGGGAGGGTTCACGGCGCGAGGAATCACTCGTACCGCGGGAGGAATCACCTGCATTGCTCGGGCCTGAGGGCGTTGTTGACTGGCACTTAAGTCGGCCTCGATAGCCGGAACATCCCGGGGGGCGCGTTCCGTCAGGGGGATTACCCGCATTGCGTGGGTCTGACGGTATCGTTGGCTGGCACTTAAGTCGGCCTCGATAGCGGTAACATCTGTCAACAACAGGAGGCACGTTCGGCACATAGCCGGGTTCGCCGCTTTGTGTAGGTAGCGTCACAACCGGCGTCACATTAAGTGGAATCGGCTCCACATTAGGTGGCGTCACAGAAGTCTGCTTTGAATCACCCGTACTGCGTGGGGGGTTATTTACATGGCGCGGGCCTGTTGCAGGTGACGTCACATCCCCTGACCTCGTGGGTTGCGCACTGGCCATGATTACGCAGGGCGCCGTCGTGTTAGCGCTTAGGCACCGGTCCGCAAATTCCGATGGCTCGGGCCCAGCTCGCTGTGGTCTCTCGAGATCATTCGGTGTTGCCACGATCGTATCGCCGGGCCGAGACAGGGTTTGACAGCGTTGCGGCGCTTCGATTGAACAGACTTCGATTCTGCCCCTGCGCAAGACCACTATCGTCCGCTGCGACTCAACTAAAAGATCAAAAGTCGTGCCCAATGGTCGGATGATGGCATCTGGCGTTTTGACCTGATATGCGCTTGATAGCGAGACACCGCTATTCCAGCGTATAGCGCCCTCTTCAGCGGTCACAATGAGCTCTGATACTGACCGATTAGTTTTGAAGATGATACGGTCAATTTTCATTGTCGCCATTGGACCGATTCTTATACCCGTCTCATCAATGAATGAAATTCTCGTGCTACTCTCCGCTTCGGTGCGGATGAATTCATTTTCGTAAACGTCATCGCCTTCGACTTTCTTCGCCCATGTCTGTCCAGACTGGGAGCCCGAAACGTCACGTACGACAGTTATCGCGCCGCCAACCCGACTCCCCGCTTGGGCATAGGACGAGGCAATAACTCCGGCGACGATGGCGGCGAGAGCAGTGGCAGATTGGTGGCGGCAATACATCGCACCCTCCTACATTGCCTTAAGGCCATCCTCCTTCGTTGCCTTAAGGAAAATTAGCCTAGCATTTGCCGGCGGGAACGCTCGGTGACGTAGCTCACAAAGCATGTTCGAAAATCGTATGGTATTTCGGCACGAATATCCGCTTTCGGTCAGTGTTGCATTGGCGAACAGCAAGCCAGTCGCGCCAAATCCACCACTGTCCAAAAAGGTGGGAGCCGGCATTCTGTTCCGACTGCAAGTACCTCAGCAATCTATAACTTAAGCCGGGCTATGGCGATTGGTCGAGTTGGACCAAGGGCTAACCAGTTAGGTCTAAGTTTTGTGATGTTCGCTCGCACAAAAGGCAGGCGTCACCGGGCTGACTTTTCATGACCTTCGTGGGTCAGCAGTAGTGCGGCTTGTCCTCGTCCGAACAGATCGCAACGTTCACAGGTCACAGCCTTGGCGATGTTGAGGCATCCTCGATGCCCACTATCTCGGTCGCGAACGTTGAGCTCGCTGAAATTGCAATGAAGCTTGCGAACAAAACTGTAAAATGCACTGTAAAACGTGCGTGCTTTGTCTTCCGTTGTTCTCGCGGTCATCGCAGCGGAGAACACATGATTTTTTTTAGACAAAAAAATTCATGCGCCTGTCGGCGAAATTCCCGTGGTCACCATGTGGTCACCCGCCCGAACGGTCTACAGCCTGTTAATATCTCGCGCGGGGTAAAAAGGTTGCCCAACAAGGGTTTGGATGGTGGAGCCGAGGGGATTTGAACCCCTGACCTCCTCATTGCGAACGAGGCGCTCTCCCAACTGAGCTACGGCCCCGCCAAAAGAGCAACGACAACAGTCGTTGCGCGAAAATTGCGGCGAGTGGGCGCCATTTAGGACCAGGTATTTGGCCTGTCAAGGACGCGTCGTATTCCCGGCCGTCGGCTTGTTCGAGACCATTCGACCCGCTAATTTTGCGCCCAGTTTGCAAACGGACGGACACTCATGCGCGCGGTACTCGATATCATCCTGCTGGTTTTGCAGATCTACATCTGGCTCCTGATCGCAGCGGCGGTTCTGTCCTGGCTGATCGCCTTCAATGTGGTGAACACGCATAACCAGGTGGTGGCGACGATCGGCGAGTTTCTTTACCGCATCACCGAGCCACTGTTGCGTCCAATCCGTTCGGTGCTGCCCAATCTAGGCGGCATCGATGTTTCACCGGTGATTTTGATTCTGCTCATTCTGTTTCTTGAAAACGTCATTATCCGGTACATCTACCCCAACGTGTTCTAGTCAATGGCCGCGATGCCAGGGGCGAGACCTTGGGCCCTGGCGACCGGCGGCGCTGCGCTCGCGGTGCGGTTGACGCCGAGGGGCGGCTGCGATGCCATCGATGGCGTGCAGGTGCTGGCTGACGGTCGTCCTGCGCTCATGGTTCGCGTGCGCGCGGCACCGGCGGATGGCGAAGCCAATACTGCTCTCATTCGACTGGTTGCCAAGGCGGTCGGCGTCCCACCAAGCGACGTCGCGCTTGTCTCCGGCGCGACGGGCCGTCTCAAGCGCCTTCTGATTTCGGGCGACGGCCCAACACTGCTCGCGGCGCTGGAGAAAATTGCGCCCCCGCGCTAAGCCTTGTTCGGACGAGATCGGCTGGCGGACTTGGGCACGCGAATAATCGACGGCAAGACCATAGGGGCCGATCTGCGCGGCAAGGTTACCGATGCCGTGCATCGGTTGCGCCGCGACCGCGACGTCGTTCCAGGCATTGCGGTCGTGCTGGTTGGCGTCGCCAACCCCGCGAGCGAAGTTTATGTGCGCAACAAATCCAAGGCGGTCGCGGAATCAGGAATGCATGCTTTCGATTGCAAGCTCGCGGCATCGACCAGCGAAGCCGAGTTGCTCGCTCTCGTTGCCAGGCTCAATGCCGACGAGGAAGTCAGTGGTATTCTGGTCCAATTGCCCTCCCCAAACAGATCGACGCACAGAAGATCATTGCCGCAATCGATCCAGCGAAGGATGTCGACGGTTTCCATCTGGTCAATGAGGGCCGCCTTGCCAGTGGGCTGCCGGCGCTCGTGCCTTGCACCCCGATGGGCTGTGTGATTCTTGCCAAGACCATTCATGACACGCTTGCGGGCCTTGAGGCCGTTGTGGCTGGCCGCTCGAACATTGTCGGCAAACCGGTGGCGCAGCTTCTCTTGGCGGAGAATGCGACAGTGACCATTACCCATTCGCGGACCAATGATCTTCCTTCAGTCTGCCGCCGTGCCGATGTGCTCGTCGCCGCCATTGGGCGGCCGGAAATGATACGCGGCGATTGGATCAAACCTGGCGCGACTGTCATCGACGTGGGGAACAATCGCGTGCCCAGTGATCGTGGCAAAACGCGGATTGTCGGCGACGTCGATTACGCCGAAGCCATGCAGGTGGCGGCGCTATTACGCCGGTACCGGGCGGTGTCGGCCCGATGACGATCGCGTGCTTGCTGCTGAATACTCTGCGCGCTGCTTGCGCGCAGAAGGGCTTGCCGGCTCCGAAAGTCTGATTACGCCTGCCAGGCGTAGGCGACCTTATCCAGCGTTTTGGCGCCGAAGCGTTCGGAGGAACGTGCAACCGCGCGGCCGCCAAGCGCGCGATAAAATTCCATTGCCGGTTCGTTGTCCGAAAGCGCCCAAACGACAAGGCTCTTCAGGCCGCTCTGGTTCAGGTCCTTGCGCGCCGCGGAAAACAGGCGACGGCCAAACCCGAGACCCTGGAATTCCGGCCGCAGGTAGATTTCGTAGACCTCGCCATCATAGAAGAGGCTGCGTGCGCGGTTGCGCCCGTAGTTCGCGTAACCGGCGATGCGATCCCCGAATTGGAGGATGGTGATACGGCTGCCCTTGCGGATCGCCGAATCCCACCAGTCCGGGCCGCGGCGGTTGATGAGCTTGTCGAGCTCATTGCCCGGAATGATGCCCTGATAGGCCGCGCGCCACGCCTCGTCATGAGTCTCCGCCACGTCCATTGCGTCGGAAGACTTCGCGCGACGAATCTCAATAAGGGTCGTGCTCATTGCGAGATAGAAGCAACGAAATTTCTGCCCTTCAAGCCCCATCATTAATGATGGGTTAACGGTGTGGATTACTGGTCACACGCGCTAAAACTCCAGCAGCGATGCAGAAAAAATGACGTTTGCGGATTCGATTGAGGACGAAATCGGTCGGTTTCGTGACTTGCGGAAGGCGGGGGATGCCTCCCAACCGCCTGAGGGGAGGTAAGTGATTCGAATCTGATTCGCGCCGGCTCGGCGGCAGGCGGTCAGACCGTCTCGGCTTCCTTCTTCCGCTCTTCTTTTTTGCGGTCGTTCTCGTCCAGAAGCTTCTTGCGAAGGCGAATCGACTTTGGCGTCACCTCGACAAGCTCATCGTCCTCGATGTAGGCCAGCGCCTTTTCCAACGTCATCCGGATCGGCGGAGTGAGACGCACAGCTTCGTCCTTGGACGTGGTCCGGATGTTGGTCAGCTTCTTGCCCTTGAGCACATTGACAATGAGATCGTTGCCACGGGTGTGCTCCCCGACGATCATGCCGTTGTAAACTTTCCAGCCGGGCTCGATCATCATGGGCCCACGGTCTTCCAGGTTCCAGAGCGCGTAAGCGACGGCGTCGCCCTTGTCGTTGGAAATCAGAACGCCGTTGCGGCGACCCTGGATGGGCCCTTTGTAGGGCGCGTAGGCGTGAAACAGCCGGTTCATGATTGCGGTGCCACGCGTATCGGTCAGCAATTCTCCCTGATAACCGATGAGGCCGCGCGTCGGAGCATGGAATACAAGACGCAATCGTCCGCCGCCCGATGGCTTCATCTCCATCATGTCGGCTTTGCGCTCGGCCATCTTCTGCACGACGATCCCAGAATGCTCTTCGTCGAGGTCGATGACGACTTCTTCGATCGGCTCGAGCACTTCGTTGGTTGCGGGGTCTTCCTTCAAAAGGACCTCTGGCCGCGATACTGACAGTTCGAACCCTTCGCGTCGCATGGTTTCGATCAGGATGCCGAGCTGCAGCTCTCCGCGTCCAGCGACCTCCATGGAATCGCGTTCGTCGGATTCGCGTACACGAAGCGCGACGTTGCCTTCCGCTTCACGCAACAGGCGGTCGCGGATCATGCGACCGGTGACCTTGTCACCCTCGGTTCCGGCAAGAGGAGAGTCGTTGACGCGAAAGATCATTGCCAGGGTCGGCGGATCGATCGGCTGAGCGGCAAGGGGCGTCTCGACCTCGGGCGCGCAAATCGTGTTGGAAACCGTTGCATTGGGCAATCCGGCAACGGCCACGATGTCCCCGGCCTCGGCTTCTTCGACACCAGTCCGCTCGAGCCCACGGAAAGCAAGCAGCTTTGTGACGCGGCCGGTCTCGATGAGATTGCCATCGCAGTCGAGCACCTTCACATTCTGATTAGGCTTGATGGTGCCGGAGGTGATGCGCCCCGTCACGACACGTCCAAGATACGGATTCGCCTCAAGGATGGTACCGAGCATGCGGAACGGCCCATCTTCCACGTGCGGCGGCTTCACGTGCTTGAGCGCAAGATCAAAGAGCGGAGCCATCGATTCCTTTGGCCCCTCCAGCGAGTGAGCCATCCAGCCTTCCTTGGCCGAGCCGTAAAGAATCGGGAAATCGAGTTGCTCTTCGGAGGCATCCAGCGCCGCGAAAAGATCGAATACTTCGTTCACGACCTGTGTCGCGCGCGCGTCCGCTCGGTCCACTTTGTTGATGACGACAATGGGCTTGAGCCCCATCTTCAGCGCCTTGGACACCACGAACTTCGTCTGCGGCAGGGGACCTTCAGCGGCATCCACCAGTACGAGCGCACCGTCGACCATGTTCAGAATGCGTTCCACCTCTCCGCCAAAATCGGCGTGGCCGGGCGTATCGACGATGTTGATGCGCGTGTTCTGCCAGACAACCGAAGTTGCCTTGGCGAGGATCGTGATCCCGCGCTCGCGTTCGAGGTCGTTTGAGTCCATGGCGCGTTCGACCACGCGCTGGTTCTCGCGGAATGCGCCGGATTGCTGGAGCAGCCGATCGACCAAAGTTGTCTTGCCGTGGTCGACGTGCGCGATGATGGCGACGTTGCGAAGGTCCATGAGGTTCCTGAAACCAAGCGCGGGCCCAAACCGGAGGGCCCGCGACTCTGTTGCGGCGCAATATAGTCAGGCGCAGCCAGGATGCAACCTCTGTCCGATCGTGCCCGCCGGCACGGTAAACCTCACAATGCTTGCATGAACTGGCCGGCACGTTGGCTAGCCGAGTTTCGGATCGAGCGTTTTCGACCACAATGACCGATCGTCCAGGTCTTTCAGCGTCACCGTCATCTGCTGGGTGTTGCCATCAATGGCGACGTGGCCGAAGAACTGCATGCCCTCACTGGGCGGCAGGTTCTGACTCTGCTCCTTGCTCGGCGCTTTTATGTAGACGAGCTGGGGCCCGAAAGTCATGTCGAGCGCGTTGGGCCCGAATGTGCCGGCATGGAGCGGACCGGAGACAAATTCCCAGAATGGTTCGAAATCCTGAAATACCGCCTTGCTGGGATCGTAGTAGTGAGCTGCGGTGTAGTGCACGTCGGCGGTGAGCCAGACTGTATTGCGTACACCCGAGCGTTTGATGAACGACAGAATGTCGGCGATCTCAAGCTCACGTCCACGCGGCGGCCCGTCGTCGCCCTGCGCGACCGCTTCGACGCCCCATTTGCGGTCGACGTCGTAGACGACCAGGAGGCTGATTGGCATATCGGCGGCAATGACTTTCCAGGTTGCACGTGAATTCGTCAGCTCCTGCTTGAGCCAGGCGACCTGCGTCGGGCCGAGAAAATAAGCAGCAGGACCGTAACTGTCTTCTTTGCCGTCGCCATTGGGGCCGCGATAGCTGCGCATGTCGAGCATGAACACGTCGAGCATTGGGCCATAAGAGATCTTGCGATAGATACGACCCGGCTCGCTTTGCGTCGTGCGAAGCGGCATGTACTCGTGGAAAGCACGCGCGGCTCGGGACGAGAGCAACAATGCGTTCTTCTCGACGTATTTCTTGCGTTGGTGCTCGGCGCGGGTGAGCGGCTCTCCGGGCCACCAGTTATTGGTAACCTCGTGGTCGTCCCATTGCGCGAACATCGGAATCTCAGCGTTGAACGCGAGCACGTTCTTGTCGAGCAGGTTGTATTTGTAGTTGCCGCGGAATTCGGTCAGCGTTTCCGCCGGCTTTGATTTGTCCTCGGTCACGATATTCCGCCACACTTGGCCATTCGGCATCTTCTGTTCTGCCGCAATCGGTCCGTCGGCGTAGATGGTGTCACCGTTATGGACGAAAAAGTCCGGGCGGTTCTTCAGCATGGCCGCGTAAGTACGCATGCCACCTCGCGACTCATCGATGCCCCAGCCCTGTCCGGCGGTGTCTCCTGACCAGATGAAACTGATGGAGCGCCGGTCGTTCGGCGCGGTGCGGAAGTGCCCGACTTTCGGTTCGCCCGAAATAGTCGGTGAGGCGAGATCCTGGAACCGCACGCGATAGAAGATGTCCTGGGCGGGCGGCAGATTCTCGACCAGAAGTTTGGCGGTGAAATCGCTTTCCGGCAGTGCATCGACGAAAGCGACGTTACGCGCGTCTTTGAAGCTGTCAGTGGTCGCGATTTCGACCAGCATTCGCGACGGCCTGTCCGTACGCGCCCAGATGACACCGGAATCGGCTGTCACGTCTCCGGATTGCAGACCGTGCGTGATCAGGGGACGGTCGTTGGCGCGGCTGACGAAGGGACGAGCAATGCCTCCGATTGTGGTGAGCGCCGTCGCGGCCGCGCTCGTTGCCATGAACCGCCGGCGTGTTGCAGACAAACCGATCTGTATCGCCATCGAACACTCCCCTTTTCAATTGAACGCGAAGCTTGGTTGGGGTCGCTGACAGATCATCGACGCCTGTGTGACCGATAGATGACACGCGCTAAAACCTGTGAGTAAAGCGTCCCGACGGCTAGGTCTTACCGGGAAGCGGCCGCGAAAGACGCCTGGCGCTCTGGTCGGATTTCGGCTCCAGCGTCGTTGCCCAGAGCGCCCGATCATCGACATCCTTGAGTGTTACCGTCAACGTCTCGGTTCTGCCGTCGATCGCTATATGGCCGAAGAACTGTAGGCCGAAGCTCGGTGCGAGGTTGTCGCCTTGCGTTTGGCTCGCCGCGCTTTGGAAAAACACTTGGGGACCGAAGGTCCGATCCATGGTGCATGGTGTCCAGGTACCGGCGTGAATCGGACCGGAAACGAATTCCCAGAATGGTTCGAACTCCTGGAATACGGCGCGGTTCGGATCGAAATAATGTGCCGCGGTGTAGTGAAGGTCGGCGGTGATCCAAATCGTGTTGCGGATGGCGGCGTGGTTCATGAATGACAGCAGGTCGGCGATCTCAATGCCGCGGCCAAGTGGCGTGCGGATGTCGGGCGCGGCACAGGCAATCGTCCCGAGGGGCGTGTCGGAGGCGATGATTTTCCATGTTGCGGACGAACGGTTGAGTTCGCGCTTGAGCCAGGCGAGCTGAACAGGACCGAGAAGATAAGCGTCAGGGCCGTATTGCGTCGTTGGTTGCGCGTTGGGGCCGCGATAGCTGCGCATATCGAGCAGAAACAGGTCGAGCAGCGGACCGTAAGAAATTTTCCGGTAGATGCGGCCCGGTTCGGCCGGGCTGTAGCGCAACGGCATGAACTCATGAAAGGCGCGGCACCCGCGAGCGGCGAGGAGCAGGGCGCTTCGCGTGTTGTAACCCCTGCGGTCGAATGCTTCGCCGGGCCACCAGTCCTCCATGACTTCGTGATTGTCCCATTGCGCGAAGATGGGCACTTCGGCGTTGAAATCCCGTAAGTTTGCGTCGAGAAGGTTGTATTTGTAGTTGCCGCGATAGTCCTCGAGTTTCGTTGCAACCTTGCTCTTTTCTTCGGTGACGACATTTCGCCAGATCTCGCCATTTGGCAGCGCTTGCTGATCCGGGATTGTGCAGTCCGCGTAAATGCTGTCGCCGCAATGGACAAAAAAGTCCGGCCGATTGTGCAGCATCGTTCGATATGAGCGCATGCCGCCGCGTGAAAGATCGATACCCCAGCCTTGGCCCGCGGTGTCGCCCGACCACACGAAGGAAATCGAGCGCCGATCAGTCGATGCAGTCTGAAAGCGTCCGATACTCGGCTCGCCGACAGCTTGTGGCGACCACAGATCCTGGAATCGCAGCCGATAGAAAATGTCTTGTCCGGGCGGCAGATCTTCGATCAGCGCCTTGGCGGTAAAATCGGTCTCGGGAAGTGCATCGGCGAAAGAGGCGTGACATATCTCCTTGAAGCTGTCTGTCGTGGCAGCTTCAATCAGCATGCGGGCGGGCCGGTCCGCACGAGCCCACACCATGCCCGAATCGACCGACACATCGCCGGATTGCACGCCGTGCGTGAGGATTGGCCGTTGTGATGAAAGGCTGAAAGCCGGTGCTGCGATGGTTGCTGCGCTCGCTGAGGCAAAAGTCGTCAGGAACCGGCGGCGCGTTGTCGCGCTGCCGGTACGCAAGCGCCCGGGCATGAAGTGGCCTCCGAATCACTGCGGAGGGTGGACGCGTTTTCTGACAACGGGAAAAAGATAAGACGACGGGTTTGTGACTCGGGGCCGTCAAGCGCCGGCCGCACGGCTCCACGGGCCGATACGCACGCCGCGAGGCAAGGCTTCTCGCAGCATCATCATCTCAGCGATTGTTTCACTGGTGACCAGACCCACCAGTTTACCGGTTGGATCGGTAACGCCGACCGCTGGGACCGATTTCTGCTGCAGCAGCTTGAAAGCCTGTTCCAGCGTGGCGCGATGGCTAATCGTGGGCACTTCCGCGATCATCGCGTCGGCCACGCGGGCATCCGGACCCCGCGTCTTGATGGCGCGAATCAGATCGGCACGCCCGAGAACACCGGCAGGTCTGCCGGCGGCATCAACGACAGGAAACTCACCCTGGCTTGTCTGCAGCAAGGTCTGCACGGCTTCGTCGATATGCGCCTCGGGCGACAAGGTGGCGAACTGCGTCATCATGGCGTAGCTCACCGGGACGCCACGCGAGGCCGCGCGAAGCGCAACCATGTGCGCCTCCGAAGACGCTGCGAGATAAACGAAGATGGCGATGAAGATCAGGATCGGATTGAACAGCAGGCCGATGAATCCGAGCGCGAACGCGACAAATTGCCCGATCCCGGCCGCGATTTCAGTTGCGCGTACATAACCGAGACGGGTTGCCAGCAGTGCTCGCAGAACGCGGCCGCCGTCCATCGGGAATGCCGGTATCATGTTGAACAGTGCGAGAAACAGATTTACCGCCGCGAGGCGATCGACCAGCGGGATCTTCAGATTGTCGACAGCCGCGGCAGCACTCGGCTGCAACTGCGCACCAAACAGAACCATCAGGACCACCATGATCACGATGTTGACCATCGGGCCAGCGATGGCGATGAGGAATTCCTCCCATGGTTCTTCGGGAATGCGCTCGAGTTGGGCCACGCCGCCGATCGGCAGCAAGGTCACGTAAGGCGTTGGTACGTTGAAAGCGCGCGCCGTGAAAATGTGGCCGAACTCATGCAGCAGCACGCACAGAAACAGAAGAACCATGAAGACGAGGCTGTCCCAGGCGGTCGCGGCTCCCCCCGACGCGTAGCTCGCGGCGAAAATCCACGCGAGAAACAGCAGGAAGGTGAGGTGTACGCGAACGACGGTTCCCGCGACCTTGCCGATATTCAATGACCAGGACATGGACGCCTCGTATGGCCGGGATCGACCCGGAAAAGGTAGTATCTGGGCGGACCCTTTGCGAGGGTCGTGCGTTCGACCGAACTGGATGTGAAGCTCGCCGAGGCGATGGATAAGGTCGCGGCCGGGTAGACCCTGTTGAAAAAAGGAACCTGGGCGTATCCTTGCGGACGCCCTGATCCCTAACCACATCCGCGCACATGATGTTTGCACAGTCGGCCGTCGAGCCAGATAAAGAGGAAGGCGCCCTTCGCGACCAGTTTTGGCGCAAGGTGCGTCGCGTCGCCGCCTCGATTCCTTTCGCCGAGGACTTACTGACCGCCTATTACTGTGCGTTCGACCGCGCCACGCCGTTGTCGGTGAAAGCTACACTGGTCGGCGCGCTCGCGTATTTTGTCATGCCGATCGATGCCATTCCTGACGTTGTGCCGTTGCTGGGGTTCACGGACGATGCTGCAATGCTGGCGGCGGCCCTCAACCTGATGGCGGCCCACATTCGCCCGGAACATCGGGTGGCAGCCAAGGACAAACTCGACGAATTCTCAAGGTCGTGAGTTCGACTTCGAAGCTCGTCTAAAGCCTCAAGATAACCTTGCCCATTACCTGTCGCGTGGCGATTGCCTTGAGCGCATCCTTCGCCTCGGCGAGCGGATAAACTGCATGCACGTGCGACGATAATTTTCCCTCCATGCACCAAGCCAGCAACTGTTCGGTGTCGGCGCGGTGACCTGCGGGGTTGCGCTCGATAAACGAGCCCCAGAACACCCCGAGTACATCGCAGCCTTTCAGCAACACCAAGTTGAGAGGAAGCTTGGCAATTTCGCCGGCGGCAAAGCCGACGACCAGAAAACGTCCTTCCCAGCCGATCGATCGAAGTGCTGGTTCTGTGTAAGGTCCGCCGACAGGATCATAGATGACGTCGACGCCTTTACCGTCAGTGACACGGCGCAACGCGTCCTTGAGGTCGTCACTGCTGTAGTTGATGCCAACATCCGCACCGTGCTTGCGGGCGAAAGCAAGCTTGTCGTCCGACGAGGCGCAAGCGATCACGCGAGCACCCATGACCTTGCCGATCTCGACGGCAGCAAGCCCAACACCGCCGGCTGCCCCGAGCACTGCCAGCGATTCACCCTTTCGGAGTGCTGCCCGATCCTTGAGGGCGTGAAACGTGGTGCCGTAAGTGATGCAGATACCGGCAGCGCGATCGAAATCGAGCGTGTCCGGAATTTTGACAAGTTTGTCGGTACTCAGCGCGACACGCTCACGCGCCGCACCATAGATCATGTAGCCGAGCACCCGATCGCCGGCCCTGAACGACGTGACGCCGGCACCAAGGCTCTCGATTGTTCCGGCGAACTCGGCGGCCGGCGAAAAAGGCGGTTCCGGCTTGAACTGGTATTTGCCAGCGATGATCAGCGTGTCGAAAAAGTTCAGCGCCGCAGCATGGATTTTTACGACTGCCTCGCCGGGACCGGCCTGAGGCTCCGCTATATCCGCGAGTTCAAGGTCATCGGGCTTTCCATAGCGGGTGCAGAGCAGGGCTTTCATGGCGGTCCATCGTTCGTGCAGCGGGGCTTTTTGCCGCGCTCCCGGCAATGTACCGGGACCTTTCATCAGTGGGTATCGCCTTCACATTGCCGATATTCGCTCCTAATGCGCTAATATCCACCCGATTCCCGACGCATCACCGGTAGGACCCGATGAACACCGCTGCTTTAATCCGAATTTGCGCTGGCCTGTTGGCCGTGGGCGCATTCACTGGCTCTGCGGAAGCGCAGCAGCAACAGAAGAGCAGCGCTCCACCCGCAGCTACACAGAAGAAGAACGGCGCACCTGCGCAGCAGAAAACCACTCCGCCTGCCGCCGCGCAGCAGAAGAAACCTCCCAGTCCCACCGATCAGGCCGTATTGCTCGGCCAGTTTGGAGAGTGGGGCGCGTACCGCGCGACGCCCGGGGGCAAGAAAATCTGTTTCGCGCTTTCCAAGCCGACGTCGGTCACAAGCGAGCCTTCGGGGCGCACGCGTGACGCGGCGTATGCCTTCGTCTCAACGCGGCCTTCGGAAAAAGTGAAGAACGAGGTGTCGGTGATCGTCGGCTATCCGCAGAAACCTGGTCACGACGCCACCGCCGCTATCGGCTCTTCGACTTACGCGATGTACACTCAGAATGATGGGGCGTGGGTGAAGAACGCGGCCGAAGAAGGGCAGATGATTGAAATCATGCGCCGGGGCTCCGACCTTGTCGTCAAGAGCGAGTCTGCACGTGGCACCAGAACGACGGACACCTATTCGCTCAAGGGCATCGCCCAGGCCCTCGATAAGGTTGCCGATGAGTGTCGGTGAATCCTGAGGCTCGTCGCCGGCGGGGATGACATTGTGGCAAGACCCGATGGCCTCGATTAGATAGACTGTATCTTTCGATCTGCCGGGTGTGACCTTGTCCTTGCAAGATATCGACGTCATCGAGAA
>Ga0126382_10000246_pt1 | contig 20554 bp, 16 predicted proteins | sample PanSoiMetPlot_30_FD_92548 | JGI IMG/M metagenome (GOLD analysis project Ga0126382, IMG submission 92548) | Tropical forest soil microbial communities from Panama - MetaG Plot_30 | ecosystem: Environmental > Terrestrial > Soil > Tropical forest > Bulk soil | place: Panama | collected 2016-02-17
GCCGCGGTTGCGTTGCTGATTGTCGCCTTCTCAAACAATGAGAACGGCCCTCGAGTCGCAACTTACAACCTTTCGAATCAGGCGGATGAACCTCAGAATATTCAAACACCGGAGAAGCATAGTGATACCCAGGCTGTTCCAAAGATAGAGACTACCGCAAAGCCGGCTTCCGTCGAGCTCATCGAACAATCATTAGTCGGATTTTTGCGGCGAATCAGTGCAGAAGAGAGGTCTTACGTGTTCCCACCGGACGCGGTGCGCGCACTCGACGATATCCGACGAAGAATCGATGAATACCGCGGGTTACCGGCACTTGTGGCCGCTTTCAACTCCATCAATATCAGCGCCACGAAGATCGCAGCCGAAGCAAGACGCGAAGGCCTTGAACCAGCGCTGGTTATTTTCACTGCCCTAACGTTAACCGATGGTGGACGTAACGGAACCGATCAAACAGCGGTCGCGAATCGCGCGTTGCCTGAGTTAATGGAGCTCCGAAAAACGCTCGGGACAGAATCAGCAGATAAGAGTCTGATATTGATCGCGGCTTACCGGATGGGCGGCGGTACGAAGAGGTCGCACCCTCTGATAAGAACGATGACCCGTGTGATTAAGAACCCGCTTACGGATCGCAACGTCTGGTATTTGCGCGAGCAAGGAGCCCTGGATGATCTGACTTACGATTTCGTTGTGAGATTTCTGGCGCTTGGTGCCATTGCCGAAAACCCGGCGAAGTTTGGGGTTAATGCCCCACGCATCAGCTTGTGACTATGCAGAATTCGTTGCTACCGATACTTTTCGCGCAGTCTTTTTAGCCGATGGAGGTTCGCCCTAACAAGAACACTCCAGCCATCTTTGAGCTATTTCCGCTCTGAAGTTTGGTGCTTCTTCAGTCCCCATCCATGTGGGTGGTGACCCCTTTCCTCATTTGGAGTACACATAACGTGTGACGGATTGCTCTGCAGAATGAACAGAGCTGTAAGGACAGATGTAGAGACAGGAGAAACAATGAAACTAAGGATGAAAACAATAAAAAAGATATTTGGTCTCGCGACACTATTAGTTATTTGCGCAGCAACCGCGTCCGCCGCGACGCTCAGCGCTGACGATGACGGTCCAAATACTGGAGCCGAGAAGCAGATACGTAAGAAACTCGTGACTCTTCCGTTTTACGGAGTATTTGACAATCTGAATTTTTCAGTCGAGGGCGACACCGTGGTGCTTTCAGGCCAGGTCATTCGTCCAACGACGCGTAAAGATGCTGAGCGACGGGTGGCAAGGATCGAGGGCGTGGAGCACGTAGTCAACAACATACAAGTGTTGCCAGTTTCCACGTTTGACGACCGCATTCGAATACGCGCTTATCGCAAAATATTCCGCACCGGCAGCCTGTATCGTTATTCACTTGGTGCAAACCCGTCGATACACATCATCGTGAATCGCGGCCACCTTACGCTCGAGGGCGTTGTCGGAACCAAGATGGATAGTCAGTTGGCTTATATCGCTGCGAGCCAGGTCCCAGAGGTATTCTCTGTTACCAACAACTTGCGCATTGAAAAGGGTGGTTACTGATCACCCAAGCCGGCGCTTTTTTGTCGCCGGCATCCTCGCGTTAACCGCCGCAAGCCAAGTGGACGTGGCTTGCGGTGGTTCGCCGGAACCCAAGGATGTCAAGACATGAGCCGTTACCGTAGGGTAGTTTGGAGTGAGGGTATGCTTCTTACTCCTCACCATTTTCAGCAACTCGATAACTATCATGAACAGGTGCTGAACTCTCGCTTCGCATCGTTCGCGCCTTATGAGTGGGGAATTATAGATCTGCAGCTTAACCGCGAGTCGATTGCCAACGGCTACTTTGACCTGATCCGTTGCCGGGCAGTTATGCCCGACGGACTATTGGTCAACATACCGGAAATCGAGCAGCCTCCTCTGCCGCGCCAGGTGGACTCACACTTCCAGTTAGCAGACGAACATCTAGACGTGCATCTCGCTGTCCCATCGAAGCGAGAGGGCGCAATCAACTTTCAGGCGGGAGATGCCAATGCGGGGCAGATGGTCCGTTATCTTCAAGAAGCGGGCATGGTGCCGGATGAGACGACGGGTGACAACGAGAGACAGCTCGCTTTTGCTCGCGGCAATGTTCGGCTACTGTTCTCGGACGAATTGCATGAAGGTTACTGCTCGATCAAGATAGCCGAGCTCGAGCGGACAGCGACCGGGCAAGTTACCCTGGTTGAAAATTGGATTCCACCGGCTCTGAACGTCACCGCTTCGAGTTGGGTGGTCAATATGCTTCGCCAGCTTTTGGAGATTTTGATAACCAAGAGCACAACGCTCAGCGAACAAAGGCGGCAGCGGGCTGCTGGGCTTGCGGACTTCACGACATCGGAGACAGCGAACTTCTGGCTGCTGCACACAGTCAACGCAGCCATACCGGGTCTAACCCATTTTTTTCGGACGAGTCCCTTACATCCGGAACGATTATATCTCTCGATGGCCGAGCTGGCCGGAAAGCTAATTACATTTGTCACCGATCGGCATCCAAAGGACCTGGTGCGTTATGATCACACCGATCTGTACTCCACGTTCAGCCAGCTGATGGCTGATATACGCGAATTGCTGGAGACGGTTATACCGACCAGATGCGTTCCGATTCCGCTGGAAAATGTTCGCAAATCGCTTTACGTGGCCCGCACTCAGGACGAGCAGTTGCTTAAGGAGGCGGCGTTCTATCTGGCAGTGCGTGCGCAGATGCCTGAGAGTCGTTTAATCGAGCTTGTGCCGCGGGTAGTGAAGATCGCCGCGCGTGATGTGATTGATGCGGTCGTCGGCTCGGCTCTTCCGGGTGTGACGCTAAGGCATGCATCGCCTCCGCCGGCGCCCATTCCGACACGAGTCGGGTTTCACTACTTTGGACTGGACAGTGTCGGGCCGTACTGGGATACCATCCAGGGTTCAAAGGTTATGGCGATCTACGTTCCCGATGAGTTTCCGGAAGTGAAGCTCGAAATGTATGCGGTGAAACCTTAGGTGGAACCCAGGCTCGCTCTTGAGAATCATAGAGCGCAATGTCCCTGAGTGCCGCGATCCAATCCACCGCTGGTGATGAGATTGCGCGAAAGCACCATTCACGGGGGTGCGTGCTAAGCAGTTTGGACATTTCTATCCCAAATCACACCAACTGTCCGTGGGTGGGATTTAGGACTTTTCACACAGTCTCTGTCGTTGGTGGGACGGCCGGAGAAACCAGCGCGTCAGTCTTCCTGGCTTCAGCATAACGGAAGCCACACCTGAGTTGTTAGGACTTTGCAGGATTCCAGTTTCTCCATCCAGAAACAAAACCCACCCGCACGGGTGGCGACCGACGACCGCAGTGTCGGTTATTAATAAGCCTGCGAGTTAGTACTCTCGAAGATGGAGATTGGAATATGTCGAGTCCCACGGGCGAACGGCCCTCGATCCTGCAGAATCGAGCACAGCCAGAAAACGGGTTAGTTGGCCTGGCCACACAAGTGCTGCAGGAAATAATGCAGATCAGAGCCGGCCTTACGACTCCATCTATTGAGCTGCGACCCCTCATCGATGCTTTGATCAAACAGCTTGAACAGCGCGGAGACAAACTCGGCTACAAAGAGCGACACCTCCAGACAATAAAATTCGCGCTGGCCGCATTCGTAGATGAGACGGTCCTCATTGCGGATTTCCCGCTGCGAGAGGAGTGGGAAAAGTATCCGCTCCAGCTCGAATATGTTGGCGAACACCTCGCGGGTTTGACCTTCTTCGAACGGCTCGAAGCTACGATGAAGAACCCTCAGGGCGAGGCCGACTTCGACGTGATTGAAGTCTGTTACCTGTGCCTCCTGCTCGGTTACAAAGGCAAATACAACATCTATTACGAAGAACAGCTCAAAGTCGTCATTCAGAACATCGCAGACCTCCTTCGGCGCGCTGGCCGATTACAAACGGAACCGCTTTCACCTCACTGGAAGGTTACCGATCAACCTAAGCATGTCGAAGATCCGGGATGGCCGAAATGGATGCAGCTTGGCGGAAGCGTCGCAATCAGTTTACTCATTCTGATTTATCTAGTGCTTAACTCGCTGCTCATCAGTGAGCTGAATAGAGCAAAGGAACAACTGCTTCGATAACGACGGAGTCGAGAATGTTTTTACACGGGGATCAGCTGCGGCATGCGCTTCATATCACGTTTTATGTGTCGCTGTATTCCATTGCCTGCCTTCTTGTTTTGTTTCTCGGCTCATGGCTGGGCATCGCAGTACCTTATCAGCTCGTAATCATCGCTCTGATTCTCTTAACCTGGCCGGCCGCAATTGCCATCAATCATTATCGAAGGAAAAGAGAAACCACAGTGGACGATGGCGCCCATCAATCAGCCAAAACTTCGGGACAAAATTCGTCGGCGTCGGTACGCCTCTATGATGAACTCACGCGCGGCGCGGAAGAAGCAGTCCGTTGGTTGCGCGGAACCAAGCTCGCTGACAAGTCTGCTGATCCAGTGTACAAGCTTCCGTGGTTTCTCATTGCCGGACCGCGACAGAGCGGAAAGACCTCAATGCTTCTGTCATCGGCGCTCGACTTTCAAACACTCCCAAACCAGCGGCGCGCCGAACTAAACATCATCCGCCCGACTCGCGACTGTGAGTGGCGAGTAACCGATTCGAGCATCAATATCGATAGCGCCGGCCGTTACCAAAGCGAGGGGCCGGACGCCGACGAATGGTCGGGGCTGATAGAAACATTAAAGCAGGTTCGGCGCAGCCGGCCCCTTGATGGGTTTGTAATCGCCGTGGATGCTGCGCGAGTGCTGAACCTGAGCTCAGCTCAGATCGAACAAGAGGCTAAGATTTTAAGAGCACGGCTAGACGATGCGATTCGCAGAACGCAAGCTCGATTCCCGGTCTATCTTGTCTTTACACACCTGGATTCGATCGAAGGCTTCGAGGATTTCTTTAAACCGTTCGATTCAGGCGAGAGGTCGCAGGTTTGGGGCGCCACGCTTCTCCTTGAACAATCCCAGAAAGCCCACGCTCTTTTTGATGTCGAATTCGATACCCTCTGCGACGCCTTGTTGCGACGGAGGCTCGTGAGACTCGCAGGTTCCGCGACCCCTCACGAGCAATTACGTATCTTTAATTTTCCAATCTCATTTGGTGACTCGCGGAAGAAACTGGGGCTCTTCACTTCGGCGCTCTTCAGACCAAATCCATTCAACGAGAATCCTCTACTGCGAGGGTTCTACTTCACCAGCAGCGCAGCGGGCGAAAAGTCCGCACCGGTTCAGCGAATCGCGCAGCGGTCAGCAGTCACTACGGCAACGCTCGTGAGGCCGGTAGCGGTGGCGGAGCCGGCAGTGGAAGCAGCCAGGATTGCCAGGCAAGGCTACTTCACTGAGCGGTTGTTCAAGGATGTGCTGCTTCGCGATAAGGATCTCGCACAGTCGTTTCTATTGAGTCGACGCAAACCATTCCCTGTGCGCCAGGTTGTCGCTGGCACCACAGCCGCTTTGATGTTCCTTCTATCGGCCGGTTTAGCGGTCTCCTATTTCGGTAACAGAAAACTCGTTGCTCAGGCGCGCGAGCGAGGCCTCCGAGTGGAGGAGATCAACCGAGCCGATTCGGCAAAAGACACCACCCGGAAGTCGAGCGTAGACGCCGGCGTAGAGTTGCGAGCGATTGACGATCTCCGGCAGGTGCTCGTACAACTCGACGAGTATGATAAAAACTCGCCGCCATTTTATTTGAGATTCGGGCTTTATTCCGGCAATCAGATAAACGAGTCCTTGAGGGTTATTTACTTTGACGCGCTCGAGACGAAATTCTACAAACCAGTAGTAGCGTCGCTTGAGCGTGATTTGCGCACGCTGACGTCAGCGGCGGAATCCCAACCCTCAGCCGCAGTTAGCTCCAGTTCGAGCACACCAACTACAGAACCGGCCACCGACCTGGGACGATACTATGACTTGCTAAAAACCTACCTCATGCTCTCGAACGTCGAGAAGGTTGAACCATCATTCTTAAACAATCAACTGGCTGACTACTGGAAAAAGGCGGCGCCCACTCCCGAGTTGGAACTACTCTCCGCAGAGCAGCTCAAGTTTTTCGCTCAGCAGGCGGACCGCGATGACGTGTCTCACAACAAGCCGGATGATCAGGTCGTATCGGATGCTCGCCGTAAACTCCAGGCGTACCCAACCTCAGACCGGCTGTTTAAACAGATCATTTCCGCCATAGATGCCAAAGTCACGCCAGTCACGCTCGAAGGTATCGTCGGTAACAGTGGCCGTGGGGTTTTCGCTGCGTCGTATACCGTTCCTGGAAGCTTTACCATCAAGGGTTATCAAGAGCATTGGGCTAAAGCCGTCGAGTCGGCCGGCGATGAGATCAGCAAAGACGATTGGGTGATGGGACCTGAAGCCTCGACGACGCAGGATCAGGCTGCGGACATCGGGCGATTGCAATCGACGTACTTTCGCGAGTACACGCTGCAATGGCAGAAGTTCCTCCGCGGGATAACTGTGCGGACGTTCAAAACCAGGACCGATTCGGTTGATACGCTCAGAGTGCTGTCCGCAAGCGATTCGCCTATGGAATTGCTGATGGTGGAAGTTAAGCGGCATACCGACCTCTCCTCGGCACCCGAAGGCGGCGGAGTATGGGGCTGGATTAAGCGGCTTTTCGCCAGCGATCACGACCGGCAGACCGGTACCACGGAAGTGGAAAAGGAATTTGGTGCTCTTTTCCCGTTCGTCTCCTCCGAAGACAAGAAGGTGCGAGTGCCGATTTCTGAGTACCGCGCAACACTCGACCAACTATTGAGATCTCTGGAAGTGAAGTCGGACGATCAACTCGCTCAAGCATCCAAGGCGTTGCTCACGGGCAAGGACGAGATCGGGCTGCAGAGAGCTGAACAAGAAGTCGCAAGATCGCTCGAACCGTTTAAGACGGCTGCTTCGCGCGACGTCGTAAGGGTTCTAACGCAGCCTCTCGGTAATCTCCGCGCTATGCTCTACGGCGGCGGTTACGAACAAATAGACAAGACCTGGCGCGAGCAGCTTTACCCTCGAGCGCGCGCACTTGAATCAAATTTTCCGTTTTCAGATTCCTCTTCGGAAGCGCCGGTTGCAGACCTCGCGAAGTTCCTCAACCCGTCGAACGGGCAACTAACCTTATTCTTCAACGAACGTCTGATAAGTTCATTCGAAGAATCTCAAAGTAAGTTAACTCTCAAGGAATCCGGCGCGGTAAAGCTCTCCAGTAGTTTCGTCGAATACCTGAACAATGCGCGAGAGCTACGCGAGGCACTTTTTCCAGGCGGGGGCGTTCAGCCGGATTTGAGCTACGAGGTAAAGCTACAGCCGGCGACAGGCGGCGACGCGCGAATTGAAATAGACGGCACCAACGTCGAGACGAGGGGCAACTCTCCACAGGCTGCGAAGTTCACGTGGCCTGCGAGGACCGGCACTTCGGGTGCAAGGATTGTTGTCTTGCGCGGCGGACAACAGGCCGAGGTCTCGTTCCCTGGAGAATGGGGACTCTTCCGAATGTTCGCGGCGGGCAGACCGACCAGGGTTGGAGATAATCAGTTTCAACTATCGTGGAGCGTGGGCTCGGTCTCTGTGCGTGCCACCATCCAGGCATCGAGTGCAACGAATCCATTTGACCGAACGCCCTTCAGCCGGCTTCGAGCACCCCAAACGCCGAACGACTGATCGCGAGTTAACAAATGCCGGACGACTGGCGTAACAGCGCCGCGTTGTTTCAGCTACAAATCGAAGGAGTAACAATGGCTACCGCAAAAGAACTGCTCGCGGCGAGCGAACTAACCGCCGCAATTGACGAAGTCACCAGGACTGTGAAGGCAAATCCGAGCTCGATACCGCTACGCATTTCTCTATTCGAGTTGCTTCTGTTTTCCGGTGACTGGAATCGCGCCGAACAACAGTTAGACGTAATCGGACACCAGAGCATGGAAAACGGGCTCGGAGTGCAGGTGTACAGGAGTAACATAAAAGCGGAACGCGACCGGAGCCGGTTGTTTTCAGATGGACTCAGGCCGCATTTCATCAGCGAACCGCCCGCCTATGTCCATCTGCATCTCGATGCAATCAACCGTCTGAGGGAAGGAAGTGTTGGCGAAGCAAGAGCAATCCTTGACCGTGCAGAGGAAGAGCGCCCGGCCCTCAAGAACGCGCTCAATGGAGCGAGCTTCTCGGACTTCAGAGACTATAACGATCTTGTCGGTCCGGTGCTCGAGGCCATTGTGCAGGATCAGTACACCTGGATCCCTTTCGAGCAGATCAGCCGATTGGAGATCGACGCCCCAAAAACCCTGCGCGATCTGATCTGGACCCCTGCGCGCATCGAAGCAAAGGACGGCACCAACGGTGAAATTTATATTCATACGTTATATGAAGGGTCATACAACCACGCCAATGATCAGGTAAAGCTGGGCAGAATGACCGATTGGAAAGATTTGGGTGAGGATCTATATCTCGGCTCCGGTCTCCGCCTCTTTCTCCTTGATGGCGAAGATAAGGCACTGCTCGACGTAAGAAAAATTGAGTTCAAACATGAACCGGTGGAAAGCTAGGTTCGATTCGTAGCAGCGCAATCTTCAACGGCATGGAGGATCATCAAGGAGATCATAAATGGGAGAAACAGCAAGAATAGTTTCTGACAGTAAGGGACGCTCGCATTATGTTATGAACCAGCAGTACACGATGTCGTGTGGGCCAGCCTGCGTGGCGATGACCGAGTACTATTATTTTGGACAGCGGCAATGTGCGAAAACCGCTGAAGGACGAGCGCAGGTGCTTTCTCAGAGATACCCCGGCAGCTTTAGCCTGGAGACCGGCACGAGAACGGAAAATCTCTATCATGTCCTCAATAAGGAAGGTATCAAGTCCTATTGGCCAACAACAATGTCTCAAGGCAAGATTTTTGATTATCTTTATCAATATATAACCGACACGACATCGGCCATTGCCCACACAAGATGGGCCAGCGGCAATGGTCACTTTACGGTTTGCCGCATGATAGATTCGGACCACACTGTAGTCTTTCTCGATCCTGAATACGGCGTCGTGGAAGTAGCCAGGCAAGCCCTGCCCAGATACCGAACCAACGGTCAATTAAGCGGTGAATTTATTTTTACCCACAAATGAGCGCACAATCTGCGGCGGCCGAAGTACCGTAGACTGTCTAGCTGCGGAAATTGTTAAGACCAAGCATCTTTGTCTATGTTCCGCCTCCGATCGCAGCAAGCTCGACCTTTACGTAGCTTCCGTAGACTTCGACAGTCTACGGTACCTCTCGTGCAATTATCTTTGAAGGGAAGTATGACCAATCCAATTTCGTGGCTTAAGAACATCGCAGAGGCGCGAAAAACTGCTCGAATAGAGAACAAGTCTATCCTGGTAGACTGGGCCGCCCTGCCTTCGTGTTTAGGATGCGTGTCGCTGGAAGATACAACATACGCTGATCCGGATGTGGCGAGATACATCGCCGAACACTTCGTTTCGGTTCGGATCAACCAAAGCGAGAATCAGGGCTCATTCGATAAGATGAGAATTATCTGGACTCCTACCAACACGGTCTGTAACTCACATGGAACGGAACTCGATAGATGGACTGGTTACCTGCCTCCGAATCAATTCCTTCCGAGAATCATACTTGCAAGTGCTCGAGCAGCGATGTCCAAAGGAGATTGGACCGATGCGATTGAAATACTGAACGAAATAACGGTGACGTACGAAGATAGCCTCGCGGCACCGGAAGCACTCTACTGGCTCGGCGTGGCTCATTGGAAAACTACCAGCGATTTCGATCGGCTCAGCAATACCTGGTGGCGATTGATGAAGGAGTATCCTGGAAGCGAAGCTGCTGCAAAGGCCTCTTGTTTGTAGTTACTACACATAACCGCCCATGCGGGTGGCGACCGCGGATACCAACCTGAAGTATCAATAACAATGTGAGCGAGCGGTGTTGAACTGATCAGACATGATCAGAGAGGACTTATTCGAATGTCATCTTTTGTGCAAACAAGTTCTGAAGTTCCAAGGACGGAAGTAATAGACATCGAGGCGTTGCTGACTCCGATTCCAGGAGATAACGCTGCCGGCGAGAGTCTGCAGTATCTTGGGACTCACGATGAAATTCGCGAGGCCCGCCGAGCCGAGGAGGACCTCGAGCAAGGCGACTGGAAGCGTGATCTGAAAGTCGCCGACTGGCGACAGGTAATGAGCCTTGCTACCGAAGCGCTCGTCACAAAGACAAAAGACCTGCAGATCTGCGCCTGGCTCGTAGAAGCGCTCGTAAAGCTGCACGGGCTTGCAGGGTTGCGTGACGGTCTCAAGCTGATGCGCGGGTTGCACGAGAACTTTTGGGAGCAAGTCTATCCGGAGATCGATGAGGAAGACCTGGATGCGCGCGCAAACGCGCTTTCATTGATGGACCGGCAGGCGGCAACCGCAATCAAAGAGATCCAGATTACAAACACAACGACCGCGCCGAATTTCTCCTACCTGCAATATGAGGACTCGAAGCAATACGACATTCCCGAAGATCTAAGTTCTCTCGAGCCTGAGCAGCGCGAACGCATTGAAGCTTTAAAGGTGCGAGTTGTTGAAGAAAACAAGCTCACCACTGATGACTGGGCAAAGGCAAAGAAATCCACCAGGCGGGCGTTCTTTGAAGAAATAAAAGGGCTGATCGACGATTGCTGGGCTGAGTATGAGCAGCTCGACGGCGTTATGGACGAAAAGTTTGGCCGCCAAACACCCGGCCTTGGCGAGCTCAAGAAGGCGCTCGATGCGATCCGGTCCCTTGTCGGAAACGTTGTCAAAGAAAAAAGAATTGCCGAACCGTACCCGCACGAGCTCGAACAAAGTGAAAGCGCTGACGAGGACGGTGAGGTTGACGAAGGCGCGCCCGGAACAGGTACCTCAAATTCAATTAAGGCGCGGCAGGATGCGCTTCGACGACTGGGAGAAGTAGCCGATTATTTTCGCAGGAATGAGCCGCACAGCCCCGTCAGTTATCTCGTCCAGCGAGCAATCAAATGGGGTCAGATGCCGCTCGAAATGTGGCTCGAAGACGTTATCAAGGATGGCCTTGTGCTTGGGAGTTTGCGTGAAACCCTCGGGCTCCAATCGGCTTCACCGGCCGAGTCTGGTGACGAATAGACACTGATTTAATTCACAGACATAGCAGGTTGTTGGAAATCATCATTGAGATAAACGGCGAGTTGGAAGCACCAAGCGCCCGACCGCAAAAAGTTTAAAAGGAGATATTTTTGTATGCCCAAGAAAGAGAGTCTGCAACACAAGCTCGATCGCGTACGTCCGCCTCGCGTGCACATCACATACGACGTGGAGATTGGCGGCGCGATTGAGTTGAAAGAATTACCTTTCGTGGTCGGTGTGCTGGGCGACTTCTCCGGCAAGCCTGAGCAGCCGCTCGGGCGAGTCAGAGACAGGAAGTTTGTTGAAATCGACCGCGACAATTTCAACCAGGTGCTTTCGGGGATGAAACCTCGAGTCACGTTACGAGTAGACAACAAGCTAAACGACGACGACAGCAAGATGCGTGTTGAGCTTCGCTTCAACAGCATCGACGATTTTGAACCCGATAATCTCGTGCAGCAGGTTGATCCGCTTCGAAAGCTCGTTGAGGCGAGGAAGCGACTCAGCGATTTGCTCTCGAAAATGGACGGGAACGATCGGCTCGAAGAACTACTCGGCGAAGTTATCGCGAACACCAGCGCGCAGAAACAGCTGAGCCAGGTGCTCGGAATCGAAGCGGACGGGTCCGCTAATCAGGAGGACTCAAATGGCTAAAAGACAACTAAACGAAAGCGTCGGCACGCTGGTCGCTGAGGAAGCTCAGGGAGAGGATCTTCTCAGCAAGATACTCACCGAGGGCCGCCTCGGCCGCGATGAGATTCAGACCGAACGCGCCAGGGACATGATCGGTCAGTTCGTTCAGGACGTGATGCAGGGCCAGCTGGTGATGGGTCGCGATATGGAAGCGTCCATCGTCGCTCGCATAGCCGAGATCGACCGGCTGCTCACCGCGCAGCTCAACGAGATCATGCACGCAGAAGAGCTCCAGAAGCTCGAAGGCTCCTGGCGAGGACTCCATCATCTCGTGTTCGAGAGCGAAACGGGACCGATGCTCAAAATCAAAGTGATGAACGTCGGTAAGAAGGAGCTTGGCAAGGATCTGGAAAAGGCCATCGAGTTTGACCAGTCCGCGCTGTTCAAGAAGATCTATGAAGAGGAATTCGGGACATTTGGCGGCGCACCATTCGGCGCACTCATCGGAGACTACGAATTCAGTAATCACCCGCAGGACATGGCGCTGCTGGAGAAGGTATCAAATGTCGCCGCGGCCGCCCATGCTCCCTTCATATCTGCGGCGTCGCCGCAACTCTTTGGTTGGGACACGTACAGCGATCTGGTGGAGGTAAGAGACCTTGCGAAGATCTTCGACCGCACCGAGTACCTCAAATGGCGCTCATTCCGTGAATCGGAAGACTCACGTTACGTCGGTCTTTGTCTGCCGCACACTTTGATGCGCTTGCCTTACGGACGAGACACCCAACCCACCGAGACCTTCAATTTCGAAGAGGACGTGGACGGTACCGATCACAAGAAATATCTCTGGGGTAATGCGGCGTACTCGTTCGGGACGCGCCTGACCGAGGCATTTGCGCTGTATAACTGGTGCGTGTCGATCCGCGGGGTTGAAGGCGGCGGACTCGTACAGGGTCTTCCGTTTCATACATTCCGGACCGACGAGGGCGAGGTCGCGCTCAAGTGTCCCACCGAGATTTCTATTACAGACCGTCGGGAGAAAGAATTCTCCGATCTCGGCTTCATCCCGCTGGTACATTGCAAGAACACCGACTACGCGGCGTTTTTCGGGGCGCAGTCGTGTCAGAAGGCGAAGAAGTATGACCTCGACTCGGCGAATGCGAACGCGAGGCTTTCGACTCAACTTCAGTACATTTTCGCAGTATCGCGGTTTGCTCACTACCTCAAGGCCATGATGCGCGACAAGATTGGAAGCTTCATGTCACGCAAGGACTGCGAGTTCTTCCTGAATCAGTGGATTATGCATTACGTTACGCCGGATGACACCGCGTCGCCGACCGTGAAGGCACAATATCCGCTGAGAGATGCGAAGATCGAAGTAGCCGAAATCCCCGGAAAGCCTGGTTGCTACAAGGCCATCGCATTCCTGAGGCCGCACTTCCAGCTCGATGAGCTGACTGTATCGCTCAGGCTGGTAGCCGAGTTGCCGGCGTCGGCAAGGGCATAAATATTTGCGCCTTTGCGTAGCTTGGCGTCTCTTTGCGCGAAACCACCGTATGTCAAAGAACTGTTTCGCGCAAAGGCGCAAAGAACCGCAAAGACGCAGGGAACCCTAAGAATAGGCGAGTAGAGACGCTGGTGAGCGGGCGAGAGTTTCTGCCTTCAAACACATAAGTCCTGTCGTTCCTGACCGTCTACTTGCGAGTTGAATCAACCGAAGCGGGGATTACCTGCTTCCAAACTGTGATATTTCTTACGGAGGAAAATTAGAGATGGCAGCTGTTGATTATTTTTTGAAAATCGACGGAATTGACGGCGAAAGCGCCGATGCAAAGCATAAGAACGAGATCGACGTTGATTCCTGGTCGTGGGGCGAGTCGCAAAGCGGAACGATGTCGTTTGGCGGCGGCGGCGGCGCCGGCAAGGTCCAGATGCAGGACTTTCATTTCACGATGAAGGTAAATAAGGCCACCCCGAAGCTGATCGTTGCCTGCGCAAGCGGCGAGCACGTCAAGAAAGCGGTGCTCACCTGCCGGAAGGCTGGTAAAGAACAGCAGGAATTCTTGAAGTACACATTCACCGACGTTCTAATCTCTTCCTATCAAACTGGTGGCGCGAGCAATGGCGGGGTAATCCCGACCGATCAGATCGCGTTCAACTACGGAAAGATGGAAGTTGAGTACAAGGAACAGAAGTCTGACGGAAGCCTTGGCGGCCCGATCAAGAGCGGCTGGGACTTGAAGGCGAACAAGAAGGTCTAAGATCGAAACGACCTGCCTGGTTGCCATAAAGTGAACAGCGCTTTACTTACCGCCGTGTCCCCACGAGCGCAGAGCGGTGCGGAAGTTTTACCTCTTCGTTTCTCCGCGCCAGCTCTGCCTCCGGCGGCGGTCGATCATTGGCCTGTTTGGCGAGATTTATGATCTTTAACAAATGTTTACCGTGGCGCCCTGACCCTCTCTGATCATTAGAGGCTCAAAAAGCGCAAAAAGAGAGCGAATCTGAAATGAATATTTTTGAAAAGAAGTACAGAGCCCAGGAACTCGTCAAGCAGTTTAGAGAGCGAGGCGCCCAGGCTCGTCGTCCTGAGGATTGTGTGAAAGACAGTATCTGGCTTAATGTGTGCCGAAACAAAGTTGCCGACGGCTTGGATGCCAGAATCCTGGATCCTAATAAGATTAATCAATCGAAGACCAACGTCTGCGGGATTGCGGCTTTTGTCCGCGACTGGGCCGAAGACGATCCTATCGCCTATGCGTGGCTGGGGATCAGCCTCTACGAGGCCGGTTGGGGCCGTATCGGACGAGGCAAGATGCTTGGGAAAGAAGTTAGGCCGTCGAGCCACCTGAGAAGCTCTCCCATCCCTTACCAGGAGAACTATTACGGTAACGGCCATGCCAAGGAAATGAATCATGCGGATTGGATAGTACTCGCCTCGATTCGAGAGTCGTTTAACAATGTCTTCGCTTATACCGCGAATGACCCCCTCGAGATGGTAAGCGGCATGACTCTTCCAAGCGAGGTTGTAAAGACGTTTAAAGCGGCCGGATACACCAGTGTCGTCGACAAGACCAATTGGGCGTTGGGCGAAGGATTCGACAACGTGCAAGAAGCCAGCAGCCGATTTAAGAATAAAGAAAAAGTAGTTCTGCTGATCAACATGCGAATGCTCAAGGACAGCACAATTGATACTGAGGCCGCTGTGGTACGAACATCCGATCACTGGGTTGGTCTTCTGTCACCTATCGAGCTGAAACTGTCTGGTACAGGATACCGAGTCTCGGGCTTTGACGTCTTTACGTGGGGCGAAAAGCGACGGGTTCCCCAAACAACAACTGACTTCGCTTTTACTGCCTTCCTGAAGAACTACTACGGCTTCATCGCCGCCAAGTACTGATGGGGTTCTTGCGGTTACGCAACTCGAAGCTTCAGCGATGCTTGGGGTTTAGCAAAGGGGTGTTCTCGAATGGCATACGACGAAAAAGTAAAGCAGGCAGAGCAGGTTATTGAGCAATTCCGGGCCAGGGGCGCGCAGGCAACACGCACCAACACATGCGCAAAAGACAGCATCTGGCTGAACGTCTGTCGGAACAAAGTGGCTGACGGACAGCGCGGTAATGTTTGGGTGCCTCGCGGGGTGTCCCAAAACAGCACGAATCTGTGCGGGGTTGCTGCTTTCATCCGGCAATGGATAGAAGACGATCCTGTCGGTTACGCCTATCTGGGCATTCAACTCTACGAGAACGGCCCCGCTAACATGGGAAGGGGGCAATATCATGGCAAAGAAATCAGGCTCTCTAAAGAACTGAAGAATTCGACAATACCTTTTATTGACCTAAAAAATGGCCGTGGAGAAGAGATGAACCACGCCGATTGGATCGTTATGGCTTCCATTAGAGAAGCGTTCAATAGCGTTTTCAATTACAGCGCGGATGAGGGCATCTTTGCAATCAGGGCATGGAATTTTCCATCGGAGGTCGTAGCTACCTTCAAAGCTGCCGGCTACGTCAACATAGTCAATGAGGCTTACTGGACAACGCCTCAGGGCTACGACAGCCTCAAGGAGGCCAGCGCTAAATTTCAGAATAAATGGCGTGTGGTTCTCCTGATCAATGCCGACATGCTCGATGACAAAGAGTTAGCTTCTGGATCTTTCGTGACGACTGCGAATCATTGGATCGGACTTCAATCAGCTATCAACATGTCGTATACCGCTTCAGAATGGAGAGTGTCTCCTTTCACCGTTTTTACCTGGGGCAAGGATAAGCAGGTGCCTGAGTCGTTGCCTCACATACCTTTGGCCAAGTTACTCCGGTACTACTACGGCTACATCGCTGCGAAGTATTAACCGGAGCTAGCGGGCGACATAATTGACTGCGCAGTGAAAGCGCAGGATTACTTGAGATGAGCAGATTCGACAACCACGTCCGAATAACACCTTCGGTGCTCGATCGATTGATCGACTATGAGCCGGAGCTTTCTCGCGAGCCGATCACATCGCGATCGAAAAGCCTGCGCCAGCTGAAGGATTCGGTGAAACGTGACCTCGAACAGCTACTCAACACGCGTCAATCTGGTGACTGGCTTTCGCCTGACTTGAAAGAGTTGAATAACTCATTGGCCGCATACGGCCTTCCGGACTTTACGTCGGTGGCCGTAAAGAGCCCTTCTGAGCAAGCCCGATTACGCCGCGCGCTAGAACAGGCCATTTCAACTTTCGAGCCGCGACTCGAAGACGTTTCTGTTTCTTTGTTGCCGTTTGGCGATTTGGATCGCTCGCTGCGTTTCCGAATCGACGCCCGGCTAAAAATAGAGCCGGCGCCCGAGCCGATAACCTTTGACGCGATGCTTCAGCTCTCAAGCGGGGAATACGTGGTACGAGGACAGTAATGCGCGACCAACTGCTCAACTATTATGAGCGTGAGCTCGGGTTCCTTCGACAGATGGGCGCCGGCTTCGCTGAGAAGTACCCAAAGATTGCCGGGCGGCTTCTCCTGGAACCTGACAAATGCGAAGATCCGCACGTTGAACGAATGATCGAGGCGTTCGCGTTCCTCGCCGGTCGTGTGCACTTAAAGATCGACGATGAGTTTCCGGAAATAACAGAGTCGCTGCTGAACGTTCTTTATCCGCACTATCTGGCGCCGATTCCCTCGATGTCGATCGCCCAATTCTCACTCGACCAGCAACAGGGCAATTTAACCAGCGGGTACACCATTGACCGGGGAACGGTCTTGTACTCACGACCCATCCAGGGCACGCCGTGTCGATTTCGGACCTGTTATCCGGTGACTATCTGGCCCATTGAAATCTCTGCTGCTTCGCTCAGCTCAGCAGATCCAGTCGACAGCAAGGGGAAATGGACACGAGCGGTTTTGAGAATCAGGCTGCGATGCCTGAACAACACTCGACTTTCGAACCTGAGGCTGGGCGAAGATCAGTCGACTCTAATTGAGAATTTGAGGTTCTACATCAACGGAGAACCTCAGCTCGTCTATCCGCTTTACGAGATGATCTTCAACAATGCTACCGCGGTCGAGTTAGTACCTTCTGCGGAAAAGAAGGCAAACGGCGTTGCGCAACGAACATCGATGCCGATTACACTTCCAATCAATTCCTTGAAGGTTGTCGGCTTCGATTCGGACGAGGGGATGCTTCCCTTTACCGCTCGTTCGTTTAGTGCTTACCGGCTCTTGACTGAGTACTTCGCGTTTCCTGAGAAGTTCCTGTTCTTCGACATAACGGCGATTGACGCAGCCGCGCGAGCTGGATTCGGAGAGGAATTCGAGATTTTGATTCATCTGCGAGATGTGGTCCCTCCGCCTTCAACCGTCGATAAGGCCACGTTTCAGGTTGGTTGCGCACCCATCGTAAATCTATTCGACAAGATCGCCGAGCCGATTCACTTGAACCATCTAACCAGCGAATATCGTGTGATTCCTGATATTCACCGGCAGATGGCAACGGAGATCTACTCGATTGATTCAGTGACGACGGTTGAGCCCTACCTCCAGGAGTCGCAGGAGTTTCAACCATTCTACTCGCTTCGACATGCATACGATCGCGAACAGGAACGGACATTTTGGTATGCGACCCGCCGGCCTTCGCTACGGATCGAAGATTCCGGCACTGAGGTTTATCTTTCGCTGGTCGATATGGGATTCAATCCGAATGTGCCTGCGGTTGAGACAATGGTTGTGCACACGACCTGTACCAACCGTGACCTTCCTGGACGGCTGCCCTTCGGCGATCGCGCGGGAGATTTTGACGTAGAGAGCGCCGCGCCGTTGGCTCGGATCCGCGCCCTTAAGAACCCGACGGCGACATTGCGACCTCCCATGCGCCACGCGGCGCATTGGCGGCTTATTTCACATCTGTCGCTCAACCACCTTTCAATCGTTGGGTCAGAAAACGAAGGGAACCCGGAAGCGCTGCGAGAGATTCTGCTGCTGTACAACTTCATGGACTCATCGGCGACTCGAAAGCAAATCGCCGGAATAGAAAAAGTCGCGAGCCGTCGAGTCGTAAGGCAGACGGGTTCGCGAATAGGATCGGGGTTTGTCCGTGGAATCGAAACTACAATCGAGTTTGACGAAGAGCAGTATGTAGGCAGCGGTATTTTTCTGTTCGCTTCAGTGCTCGAGAGGTTTCTCGGGCTCTACAGCTCTGTGAACTCATTTAACCAACTAGTGGCGAAGGTAAAACAACGGGAAGGTAATCTGAAACGATGGCCGCCGAGAGCAGGACAACAATGGATCCTTTAGTCGACGTGCTTTTTGAAGAGCCGTACCGCTTCGATTTCTTTCAGGCGGTCAGGCTGCTCGAACGCGTCGACCGGAAGCGGCTTCCGATAGGCCGCTACGGAGAACCAACGGACGAAGTAGTGCGCTTTCGCACCCGGGTTTCGCTGGGCTTTCCGCCCAGTCAGATTTTCGAGCTTCTGGAGCCGGCTGATGGAGAATCGACACCTCCTGAGATGATGGTGGCCTTCATGGGCCTGACCGGTCCGACTGGAGTGTTGCCCCATCATTATACTGAGCTGCTCGTCGAGCGAACTCGATACAAGGACACTGCAGCGTGGGATTTTCTGGACCTTTTCAACCACCGCATGATTTCGCTCTTTTATCGAGCGTGGGAAAAGTACCGATTTCCAGTTGCTTATGAACGCGGTGATGATCGATTCACTGAGTTTCTGTTTGACATCGTCGGAATGGGCACGCGAGGGCTGCGCGGCAGGCAAAGCTTCGAGGATGAAGCGCTCTTGTTTTACGGAGGACTCTTTGCTCAACGCCCTCACTCCACAAGCGCGATGGAAGCGATTCTTAGTGACTATTTTGGCGTAAAGTCTACGGTCGATCAGTTTCCAGGGCAATGGCTAAAGCTTGACGAAGACAGCCTAACCCGGCTTGGAGGTGAAAGTGCGCAGCTTGGCATAACAACTGTTGCAGGCTCGCGCGTCTGGGATGTTCAGTCGAAGTTTCAATTGCGAGTTGGACCGCTGACCTACGCCGAGTTCGTCGCATTTCTGCCCACGGGATCAGCGTTTAAGCCAGCCGCCGAACTTACGCGGCTGATGGCAGGGGAGGAATTCGATTTTGATGTTCGCCTCACGCTTAAAGCCGATGAGGTTCCTGGGTGTGTACTGACGACTAAGGCCAAACGATCTCCAGCTCTTGGCTGGACGACCTGGCTCAAGACGAAGCCCTTTACACAAGATGATTCACAAGTTGTTTTATCTGTACTGAATTAGCCCTATTCGAAATTGAGGATGATCGTATGAATTTGAGTTTAAGATCTCTGATAGCCACATTGAATGAAACCTGCCGCGGCGCTCTCGAGGCGGCTGCGGGATTATGCCTTTCTCGTACTAATTACGATGTCGACGTCGAGCATCTGTTGATCAAGCTTGTTGAGGCGGAAGACACGGACCTGGTGCGCGTGTTTCGTCACTATGAGATTGATACCGCTCGGCTGTCCGCGGACATCGTACGGGCGATGGACCGACTCAAAACTGGAAACTCTCGCACGCCTGCCCTCTCGCCGAGGTTACCCAGGCTGATACAGGAAGCATGGCTGTTGGCATCGATCGAGTACGGATCCAAACAGGTTCGATCCGGACAGCTGCTCCTCGCCCTACTCACCAATGAAGACATGGCGCGCCTCGCGCGCGAAATCTCGAAAGAGTTTCATCGAATCTCTGCCGAGGCATTCAAGAGAGACTTTGCTGCTATTACTGCAGGATCAAGCGAGAGCAAGAGGACTGCCGGGGACGAGCAGATGTCTGAGGACGAATTATCTCCCGAGATCGGGTCAGGCGGCAAAACGAAGGCGCTTGATCAATTCACAATCGACCTCACCAGCAAGGCTCGCAGCGGCGGCATCGATCCGGTGCTCGGACGAGACTTTGAAATTCGCCAGGTCATCGACATCCTCACTCGACGCCGGCAGAACAATCCGATCCTGACCGGAGAGGCGGGCGTAGGAAAGACTGCAGTGGTCGAAGGATTCGCTCTCCGGATCGCAAACGGCGATGTCCCGCCGCCACTCAGGAGTGTGTCGGTGAGAAACCTCGACCTTGGACTGCTTCAGGCTGGCGCCGGTATCAAAGGCGAATTCGAAAACAGGCTGAAAAGCGTCATTGAAGAGGTTAAGGCGTCGCCGCAGCCCGTCATCTTATTTATAGACGAAGCGCACACGATGATCGGAGCTGGCGGACAGGCC
>Ga0126382_10000247_pt1 | contig 20548 bp, 19 predicted proteins | sample PanSoiMetPlot_30_FD_92548 | JGI IMG/M metagenome (GOLD analysis project Ga0126382, IMG submission 92548) | Tropical forest soil microbial communities from Panama - MetaG Plot_30 | ecosystem: Environmental > Terrestrial > Soil > Tropical forest > Bulk soil | place: Panama | collected 2016-02-17
CTCAAGCGTCAAGGATTTCGCATCCTGATCTGCGCGATGAACGACGGCGGATACGGCTCGGAGTTTCACAAGCTGCGCGCCGACGGCCTCGACGATAGCCTGGCTGTGTTCGGCCGGCCCGCGCTCGAAAACATCGCCCGTGGCTTCGGCCTGCGCGGCCACGAGATACGTGATGTGTCGGTCATCCCGAAGCTGTTCGCCGACTTCGCCGCGCAGGGCGAAAGCGAAATCTGGAACATCCAAATCTCCGACCAGGTCACAGCGCCGGTGATCCGCCAGACCATCAAGCGCGGGCACGGCAATATGTGAGCACTTCGATCGGGTTGGCCTTGTTGGTCGGATATGGAGATGGCATGACGGCCGCTTGCCGTAAGTCGCCGAATACGGCCACTCCATAATCACACAACGCTCTGTGGGAACGGTCTTGCCAACCAACCGTTGCAGAGTGGGGCGTGAGTATTTTCCAAAGCGAAAGGCCAAGCAATGTCGAAGAACACAATTTGCCTGTGGTACGACAAGGACGCCGAGGCTGCTGCCCGCTTCTATGCTGCAACCTTTCCCGACAGCGCGGTCGGTGCCGTGTTCCATGCGCCCAGCGACTATCCCAGTGGAAGGAAGGGCGACGTGCTGACGGTGGAGTTCACGGTCCTCGGCATACCCTGTCTCGGCCTCAACGGCGGTCCCGTGTTCAAGCATAACGAAGCCTTCTCGTTCCAGATCGCGACCGAAAATCAGGAAGAGACGGACCGCTACTGGAACGCAATCGTCGGTAATGGCGGGCAGGAGAGCCAGTGCGGGTGGTGCAAAGACAAGTGGGGAATTTCCTGGCAGATCACGCCGCGCGTGCTGACCGGCGCGCTTGCGGCTGGCGGCGATGAAGCAAAGCGCGCTTTCGATGCGATGTTGGGAATGAAGAAAATCGATGTCGCCGCGATCGAGGCGGCGCGGCGCGGCTAAAGGGCTGACTCGTGCACCTCTGAAATCAGGGGTTATTGCATCAAGGCGCGGTCGGGGCCGGAGCCCGAGCGTGGCGCGATGAGCTTCTTTTCGATCTCTTTCTCGATCACCCGCAGCCAGTTTTCGGCGTGGGCTGCGCGGTGCTGGAAGTGTTCGACCTCGGCCTGCAACTGGTTGATGCGGTCTTCGGCGGCCCGCAGCTGGATCGACAGCTTATGCGCCAGGGTCATCGCCCGGTCGCAGTTCTCGTTCGACAGGTTGGCGGCCTGTTGCAGCATCGCGACCACGGCGCGGCCGGACTCTTCGGTCGGGTCGTCGTCGCGCGGCCTGTCTTTCTGCGTAAACCTTGGGGCTGGCTCGGGCGTATCAATCGAGCGCTTGTCCATGGCCGCTCACTCCACAAATCCGACAGAGTGCCACTGTGGTTGCACCATACCACGGGTTCGCCTTGTTATTAAGCGAATGTTGGTTGGAACTCACCGTTCCTTTCAGCGGTGTTGCGTAAACGCTACGACCATAGCGTTTTCCGGCGAAGTGGCCTTCCAGTTCGCGGTAGAAAACGCGTCAAATAGAAGAAGAGTGCTGGAAGAAGATCGAAGTGGGGAGGATCATGAGCGCAAATCGTCCGGTCGTGCATTTTGTCGGCAGCATTCCGCTGCCTGACGCGGAGACCGTATTCCGAACCCTGTCCGGCGCCGTCGGGTCTCACCTGGTTCGGCTTCCTGATGGTGAGACTGGAATCCGCAAGACCTGGATTCGCTTCCTACAAGACGTGCTGGCGGAAAACCCGGCGATCGAGCTCGCGAAGGATGTGCCGCCATTCAAGTTCACGCAGTGGGACGGCAAGGTGTTGCGCGAGATTCCGCGGCTGCGACTCAAGCCCGGCGCCAAGCCCAAGTCCACCGAGTTCAAGACCGGCTATGCCGACATGGCGATCGAGTCGTTCGGACTGTTCGATCGATTGCAGAAGGCCGGCACCATTCCGGCGCAGGTCAAATTCCAGGTCTGCATCCCGACTCCCATCGCCCCGACCTATAACAACATGGTGCCGTCCGACCGGCCCGGTCTGCTGCCCGCGCTCACGCAGCATTTCATCGGCGAGGTTACAAAGATCGCCAAGGCGCTGCCCAACGAGCGCATCGCCGTGCAATGGGACGTGTGCCAGGAGGTGCTGGCATGGGAGGGCTATTACGAGCCGGGGCCGATCGATTTCCGCGCCGAGACCATCGACGTCTTGACCGAGATCGGCGACGCCGTGCCCGAAGGCATCGAGCTCGGCTATCACCTCTGCTACGGCAGCCCAGCCGATGAGCACTGCGTGCAGCCCAAGGACACCGGCATCATGGTGGAGATGACCAATGCGATCGTGGCCGGCGTCGAGCGTCCGATCGAGTTCATCCACATGCCGGTGCCGAAGGGTCGCACCGATGATGCCTATTTCGCCCCGCTTGCGAAATTGAAATTGCGTCCGCAGACCGAGCTCTATCTCGGCCTGATCCACCACGACGACGCGGACGGCGACGCCAAGCGCCTCGCCGCGGCCCGCCGTCACACGCGGGTCGACGGCGTTGCCACCGAATGCGGCATGGCGCGCGGCGATCCGGCGCGGCTTCCGGCGCTGCTCGCCGCGCATGCGCGCGCGGCGGAGGCCGCTACTTGACCAGCCGGTTGCTGTAGTCGACCAGGAACGTTCTGATCTCGGGCTTCACCTTGCCGAGCGCAGTAGCGATGTCCCGCGCCTCTTCGCCCGGCAGCATGATCGGCTGTGTCTTGACGATGTTGGCATAGTCGCGCAGGAATTGCGGGTCCTTCCACATCTCGACGAAGGCAGTTCGCATCACCGCGACGAGGTCATTGGGCGTCTTCGGCGGCATCAACGCGGTGCGGAACATGGCCGCCAGAGGGTCGCTGAACGCGCGCAGCACTTCGTAGGAGAACCCCGACGGCGGTTTGCCGAGCACGCCGGCGTGGAATTCCTCGAACGTCGGCAACTCTGGCAGCGCGGGGCCGCGCGGATAGCCGCCGTCCTTGCCGCGCGGCGCGAGTTGCCAGAGCGGCATGACGACATCGCCCATGGACGCTTCGACCGAGCGCCAACCCGGCAGCGAGGTGTTCGCCAGCTGCCCCTCGTTCTGGAGAATGGCCGTCTCCACTTCCTTGAGGCCGCGGAAGGCGGGCACCGCCTGGTACTTGACCCCGAGCAGGTCGAGCGACAGCGTCTGGTTCAGCGTGTTGCTGTTCTGCACGTTGAGGGACAGCGCCTTGAACTCCTTGACCTTCATGAGGTCGGCCGGCGTCGTGAGGCCGGGTGGCGTGTCTTTGCGGATATAGACCACGAGCGGGTTCTGCACGCCCGCGATCATTGCGAAGTCCGCGTAGTTCACGCGCAGCGCCGGATTTCCGACGAGCTGCGCGATGATGTCCAGCGTGAAGAAGCCGATGCTTTCGCCGTTGGGCGGCGCTTCGGCGAGCTGGTTGGTGCCAATCACGCCGCCGGCGCCGCCGACGTTCTTGACCACGATGGTCGGCTTGCCCGGGACGTGCGCCGGCAGATGCTGGGCGACGATGCGGCCCTCGATGTCGGAAGGGCCGCCGGCCGGATAGTTGATGATCATCGTCACCGTCTTGCCCTTGTAGATTTGGGCATGCGCGGCCTGCGACCCGACGGTGGCGGCCAGCACCAGCAGTCCGGCGAGCATTCTTGCGCTCATGGATTCCTCCCCTTGCGACCGCTGGCTGCTATTTCTTCGCGCGCTGGTCCGCCAACATGGTCCCGAGCTTGAACGGCTCGAAGGTCGGCTTGTAGGATTTCTCGTCGAGGAACTGCCGCAGCCCGGTGTTGTAGGAATCCTCCTGGTCGGCGACCTTGATCGCCTTGCCCTTCTCGGCGAGGTAGTCGTAAGCCTGCGCGACGTCCATCGTGCGCACGTGGCGGATCGCCTGCTTGGTCGCGCGCAGCACGGCGGGACTCTTCTTCATCAGCTTTTCGGCGAGCTCGGTGGTGGCGTCCTCGAGCTTTTCCGGCGGAACAGCGAAATTGACCATGCCGATGCGCGCCGCCTCCTTGCCGTCGAACGGCTCGCCCAGGCAGGCGTAATAGAGCGCGTGGCGCGGCAGCACCATGTCGGAGACCACCTTCGACACCAGCGCGCCGGGCAGGATTCCCCAGTTCACTTCCGAGAGCGAGAAGGTCGCGTCCTCGGCGGCGATCGCGAAGTCGCAGGCCAGCAGCTGCATGAACGCGCCGCCGACGCAATAGCCGTGCACCATCGCAATGGTGGGCTTGTCGTAGCCGTAGAGCCGCTCCCAGCGCCAGCGGTTGGCGGTGGCCTGAGCTTTCTTGCGCTCGCCCGGGTTTCTTTCCAGCTCGCGGAAGAATTTCTTGAGATCCTGGCCGGCGCTGAAGTTGCCGCCCTCGCCGGTGACCACGACGACCTTGACGTCGTCGTCGACCTCAAGGCGCGCCAGCGCGTCGTCCATGTCGTAGTGGAGCTGCGGCGACATGGCGTTGCGCTTGTCCGGCCGGTTGAGCGCGGCCCAGGCGATGCCGTCGTGCACCCTGACCTTCACGCATTCGTACTTGTAATCGGACATCTCGGTTCCTCCAGTTGTATCGGCCAAGGAAATCGGCAAGACATTCATGCGGGCGTTCAGCCCGACACCGTCGGTAGGAAGCCTATGGGAATGTCATTAGTCAGCCAAGGTTGGCGGCTTGGGGCGAGCACGCCGAATTCGCGGGGTGCGGTTGCTTCGGCAGCATAGAGGAAGGCGCATGACCACATTCAAGATCGGCCAGTCCACGATCGCGCGGATCGAGGAGACCTATGGCCCGACGTTCCCGCCGGCCGAGATCTTTCCGGAGTGGAACGACGCGACGCTGGCCGAGCACGGACGCTGGCTGGCGCCGAACCACTACGACGCCGACAAACGCCTTCTCAAGCTCAGCGTGCACAGCTGGCTGCTGCAGGTCGGCGGGCAGAAGATCCTGATCGATTCCTGTTGCGGCAATCACAAGTCCAAGCCGGCGCGGCCGTTCTGGCACATGCTGAACCTGCCCTATCTCGAGCGGCTGGCCTCAGCCGGCGCGCGACCCGACGAGATCGACCTCGTCATGTGCACGCACCTGCACCACGACCATGTCGGCTGGAATACGCAGCTGCGCGATGGGCGCTGGGTGCCGACCTTTCCGAATGCGCGCTACGTCTTCTCCAAGCCCGACTTCGAGTACTTCCACAAGCTCGACCAGAACCCGGCGCTCGGGCCGGCCGAACAAGGCACCTTCCGCGAATGCGTGCTGCCGGTGGTCGAAGCCGGCCGCGCCGATCTCGTCTCCGGGCCGCATCGCCTCAACGAGCATCTCGAGATTCTTCCGGCGCCCGGGCATTCCGCCGGCCACGTCGTGTTCAAGCTCGAAAGCGCCGGCGAGCAGGCGATCTTCATCGGTGACGTGTTCCATCACCTGCTGCAGGTCTACTACCCGCACTGGAATTTTCCCAAGAACTCGGATGTCGCGCAGGCGCGCGTGAGCCGCCGCAAGGTGCTCGAGCTGTGCGCATCGAGCGGAGCGCTGGTCCTGCCGGGGCATGTCGGCGCGCCGTTCGCCGGCCGCATCGAGGCGACGGGCAAAGGCTTCACGCCGCGTTTCTGACGCGGTGGGGGATGGTCATCGTCGCTGGATGGTGACTTCAGCCTCGCCGACATTGTCCCGATAGAAATAGTCGGCAAGTCCTGGAATGGCCAGCACTGCATCGTTCACGTAGAAGAACAGCTCGCCGGTCTTCCTCGCCCTGATGGTTTCCGAGTGTACGTCGTCGGGCTCGGTGGGAGTGGGATCGAGAAAATCTTCATCGGTGCCCGTGGTGCCGAAACGAGCGATCACCCTGAATCGCGGTCGCAGGTAATCGCGCTTCAGCGGCCACAGCAGCGCCATCTTGATACTTTGCTTCCAATTCAGCTCGGCCAGGTCGGCCAGGTAGAAGCCCCTGAGGGTCGCATCGACACCGTCGTCGCTCCAAGGCGGGAGCTGCTTGATCGTAATCGTGTACCGACCTCCTTCTTCGGCGATCACGCCCGTTCCCTTGCAAAGGTCGCGTGTGTTGAACTTGACCGTAGCCGAAGAACCGCGTGCCTCGAGCTTCTGGCTTCCCGGAGTTTGGCGACAATAGAGTCCCGCCGCGTCGGCAAAATTGAAGACGAGATGGCTCGCGAAGGCGAGACCGAGATAGAGGAACAGGGCCGCAAAGAACGCCGGCGCTATTCTCCATTTGAGCGCGGACAGCAGCCATCGGTAGGGCCGGCTGGTCCGCAGACCGAAGATAAGCCGGTCGGCAATGCTGTTGTGAGTCGACGCCAGATCCGACCGCCAGATGGTCCGCATCGTGTCGGTGATCCTGCCGGTGAGGACAACCGAGCCCCACCAGGTCAGGAATGCCACGATCCCGGCCGAGATCAGGAACCTGCCGGGATTCCTCGCATAGGCGTCGACCCAAACGTCCAGAGCTTCCGGCAGGAATCCGCCGATCAGCCGTATGAGGTCGGACACCGGCCGCAGCGGTGTGGAAAATTCGTAGGACGACGGCAGCGCGCGGCTGAGCGGGTAGAGCAGGAGATGCAAGGTCGCTGCAACGGTCGCGAAATAGACCACGCGCCGCGCCCATACGAGATTCCAGACCTGTTCCTGCGCCTTGGTCCGGGCCTGCGCTTGCTGTGAGGTCTCGAAGCCGTTCTGTTGCGGCGACACAATTTTTCCGTCCTCGGTCACGACCTCATATTCGGCCGGAAAGCCGATGGGTGCATAGGTATGCGCGCCGACGCGTATGCGCCTCATCGCACTTTCATGTATCTTCGGAATCTTGATCTCGACCTCGTCACCGGGGTGGCGCGAGAACCGCATATGGCACAGCTCCGAAATCTTGCGCGGCCCGTACCGATAATAGCTGCCCAGTCCCTTGCGCGAATCGTAGAGGCGTCCATCCTTGTCGCGCGCGCCTCTGACGTGGGTGACCGCGTCAGGGTCCGCCGCCGGTGGCGTTTTGTAGACGAGGCCGCATGCCTGCGCCTCGTTCATGATCCAGTTCAGCGGTATGTATGCCAAGGAGTCGTCGGGATAGCCGCCGCCCACATTGGAATGTACGCCGGCGAACCAGACCTGGCTGATGCGCTCGTCTTTGGTATGTCGCACGCCGTCTTTGTCCGCAGGCGCGGGTTTCTCGTCGCGCTCGTTCCACAAGACGGGGTGGAAGGTGGTGCGTTCATCGTCCAGTGACAGCGCGTGACAGGCGCGCCGGACCTTGTCGTTCAAACAACGTTCCGGCAATTCCAGCGGGAACAGCCACTGGCTGACGCCGCGCGTCATTTCATCGATCGGCAACCCGTATGCGGCGACGGTGTCCCACAAGCCGACAAATCGAATATTCTTGACGGGCCAATTCTTGGTCTTGTCGTAGGAGCTGAACAGATCGCGAATGAAGCGGGGGATCTCTTCGAGGCGCGCGATCGTGTGGAAATTTTCGCGTCGAAAAGCCCGATAAGCGTCCCTGGCCTTCTTGTAGAGCTCGGCCTCGGTCTCATAACGCACGAGGCCCTGGCTGCAGATCAGGCCTATGACCATTCTGATCGTGAACGCGCCGCGGCTGAAGCCGAACGCAAAAATCTCGTCGTCGTCGTGGCGATAGTTGCGGCAGACGAACTTGTAGAGATCGAGGACATTGCGCTTCAGTCCCCAGCCGAATGCGCCGCCGAGCACGGCAAACGGCTTGAACGACGAGGTGCCGACCCCGTCGTCGTAGATTGCGACCTGATCGGAGCCGGTCAGGTCGAGCGACTCGAAGACGCGCCAGACATTGGTTCGCCAGACTCGTGAAGCTGAATTTCCGGTGCCGTCCGACAGCAGTATGATCCGCCTTGCCATGGTGGCCTCCCGCGTGATCTGGCCTCGATCCGTCGCCGGTCAGTGAGCTCGCATTCTAGTGGCAAAAATAATTAATGCAACTTATAGGAGTGCATTGCACCCAAGAATGACGACAGCCTAGTGCCGCTTTGAACCCGAAGTTCGCACGGTTTCGGGGGCAAGTGCATTTGCGAACTTCGGGTTCAAAGCGGCACTAGGATAATAGAGTTGTTAGTGTCCCTTGATTCCGAAGTTCGCACCGAACGTGCTGCGAGCTGATGCGAACCTTCGAAATCGGGACACTAGCCTGAGTCGTCAGCAAATCCAGAATGAGGACAAGCAATGCCCGACCCAGTCGATTTTTCCGCGGGCGGCTACCGCTTCATACCGAGCGTGTTTCAGTATTCCGGCGGCGCCGCCGCGCTCCCCGGGCATGCGATCGAGCGCGTGCGCTTCCGGACGCCCGTGCCGCTCGCGCAGGGCTTCACGCGCATCGAGCGGATCATCACGGAGGCCAGCCGGCCGCTGACGTCGTTCTGCGCCTGCGAGCTGCGTTCGCCGGCGCCGTTCACCGAGCAGGGCTTCCGCGCCTTCAACGAGATCTACGTGGTCACGCTCGAGCGATGGGGCCTGTTCGACGGCAAGGTGAATCCGGTGGCGCGCAGCAATGTGTGCCCCGAGGTCGATCCGCCGGCGGAGCCCTCGTTCCACGCTTTCTGCTTCACGGTCGCGGACACCGATGCTGCGCCCAGCGTGGTGATCTCGGGCGGCGCCGAGGCACGGGAAGGCTCTGCGAGCTACCGCGAGCGCATCATCCGCTATGGCGACACGAGTCCCGACGCGATCCGCGAGAAGGCGTGCCACGTATTGGGTGAAATGGAGCGCCGCTTGGGGGCGCTCGGCTTCCACTGGGGCGACACCACCGCGACGCAGGTCTATACCGTGCACGATCTTCATCCGTTCCTCGCCGGCGAGATCGTGCGGCGCGGCGCGGCCCGCTCCGGCCTGACCTGGCATTATGCGCGGCCGCCGGTGCGCGATCTCGAATACGAGATGGATTGCCGCGCGGTTGACCGGGAACGCGTGGTCTGATCTTGGGAAAGAACGTTCTACGCTCGCGGCCCGGGAGAGCAATTATCCCGCACGCGGGCGCACGCCCACCGATTTTTCAATCTCTCGGTCATCACGTCACGGCGAGCGGCCGGGGGCGCGCGGTTGTTTCGATCGGCGCGGGGACGTATATCTGTTGCATGCAATGCATCCCGCCGCGGCGGAGCATCGAAGGGCGAGTGCAAAGGAGCTTTCCATGGTCGAGGTGATCGAGCGGGAAACGGTCAACGAAGCGATCGAGGCGACGGTCAACTACATCGTGAACAACGGCGAGAAGCTGTTCACGGAGACCGCGGGGCCGGGCGGCACCGACGTGCGCACCGGCGGCACCGTCGATCCGCGTCGTGTGACCATCCACAATGCGCGGCAGCACACGGTGCCGTTCGTGCTTGATCGCGACGGCTTCAGTTTCGTCCGCCACGACACCAAGATGGCCGACTTCTTCAACGAGGACGAGATCCGCAAGGTCTACTATCCGGAGATGGAAGCGCTGGTGAAGGCCGAGAGCGGCGCCAAGCGCGTCGTCGTGTTCGATCACACCCTGCGCGCGGCGGATGATGACTTGCGCCAAGAGCGCAAGATCCGCGAGGTCGTGCGCCGCGTGCACAACGACTATACGGAATGGTCGGGTCCGCAGCGCGTGCGCGACCTGCTGCCGGACGAAGCCGACGACCTGCTGACGCGCCGCTTCGCCATCGTGCAGGTGTGGCGCCCGATCCGCCATCCGGTCGAGACCCATCCGCTCGCGATCTGTGACGCACGCAGCATCGCCTTCGACGATTTCGTGGTGAACGAGCGGCGCTATCCCAACCGCATCGGCCAGACCTACGCCATCACCTATAATCCTGCGCATCAGTGGTACTGGCTGCCGCGCATGCGGCGGGAAGAAGCGCTGGTGTTCAAGGTGTTCGACTCGGCGAAGGACGGCCGTGCCCGCTGGTCCGCCCACACCGCCTTCGACGACCCGACTTCGCCGGCAAATGCGCGGCCGCGCGAGAGTATCGAGATCCGCACGCTGGCGTTTTTCTGAGCCGTCCTCGACGAGACTCGCTCACGGTTTGATCGGTACTTCCGGCAGATATCCCGGACGATAGATCTGGTCGGCCGTGAGCTTGTCGCCCGGCACCTCGATATTCTTGTTGATGAAATCGACCGTGTTCTTCATGCGGTCCATCGAGACATAGCCGAAGCCGTTCTTCTCGACATCGGGCGTGATCGCGATGCGTTTGAGGATGTGGATTTCCTCGACGATGATCTCCGGATTAAGCGCCTTCACATGTTGGATTTCGATCTTTGCCGCTTCCTCCGGATTGGCGAGCGCGTCCTTCCAGCCCTTGAGCGCGGCGCGGGTGAATTTCTTCACCACATCCGGGTTCTTCGCCAGGAAGTCCTCGGAGACGCCTAGCGAGTTGGCGTAGATTTCGAGGCCGTAATCGCCTGCCAGCAGGCAGACCGGCTTGGCGTTCGTCACCGCGCGGCGAATGGCCGGCTCGCTCATCAGGAACTGGTCGATCGATTGCACCTTGCCGGCGGCGAGCATCGGCACCCGCGAGGCGGCGTCGATGTTGACGATCTTCAGCGTCTTGCTGTCGACCTTGTTCATTTCCATGAAAGCCGCCCAGATCTTCGGCACGAACGACGCCGTGCTCGAGCCGAGCTCGAGCCCTGCCATCTGCTTGGGCTCGGTGACGTTGGCGCCCGGATTCAAGGTGAAGATGCAGTAGGGCGGCTTCTGATAATTCACTGCGACGATTTTCACCGATGCGCCGGCGCTGCCGGACGCGACTAGGCTGGGGATGTCGATGAAGCCGAGCTCGGCGCCACCGGTCGCGACGGTGCGGATCGCGTCCGCGGTGCCTTTCGACGGCATGATGGTGACGTTGAGGCCCTCGTCTTTGAAATAGCCCTTGCCGAGCGCCACGTACCACGGCGCGTGCCGGCCCAGGCTGATGAAATCGAGCACGAAATTGAGATTGCGTTCCTGCGCCTGTGCGGCGGTGGCGGCGGCGAGTGCGATCACAACGGCGATCAGTCGTCGAAACATCTGGGTCTCCTGAATATGCGAGCGCGGCTGTTGGCGTGACCCCGGCCGGGCGTTGCGGGCACCGCATCGGCATTTGACGTTGGAAATATCATAAGATATTTCACGTGATACACAAGAGAACCGAGGGTTGCGGCCGGCCCGGCCGCCAGCAGCGTCATGGAAAAAAGCAAGTTCCGGGCCGGAATTCGCGGAGATCGAGCATAGGCATGGCGTTCGGCACGATCAGCAACGTGCGCAAAGTGTTTCAAGTCGCCGAGCTCGGCTCGCGCGCGCTCGAGCCGGTCGTGGCGCTCGACGACGCGAGCTTCGAGTTCGACGAGGGCGACCTCGTCGCGCTGCTCGGACCGAGCGGCTGCGGCAAGACCACGCTCTTGCGCATCGTCGGCGGGCTGATCGGCAAATCGGCGGGATCGGTCGTGATCGGCGGGCGCGAGATCACGCGGCCGATGGGCGACTACGGCTTCGTGTTCCAGGCACCGAGCCTGATGCCCTGGCGAAACGTGCTCGATAACGTGCTGTTTCCCATGGAGATCCTGAAGAAGAACGACGCGTCGGCGCGCCGGCACGCACACGAGCTGCTCGATCTGGTGGGGCTTTCCGGCTTCCTGACGGCGCGGCCGCATCAGCTCTCCGGCGGCATGCAGCAGCGGGTGGCGCTTTGCCGCGCGCTCATCCATCGGCCTCGGTTGCTGCTCATGGACGAGCCCTTCGGCGCGCTCGATGAGCTCACGCGGCTCGAGATGAACGACCTGCTGCTGCGCATCCGCCGCGAAACCAAGGCATCGGTCCTGTTCGTCACGCATTCGATCTCTGAGGCGGTCTATCTCTCCGACAAGGTGGTCATCTTCAGCAAGCGTCCGGCGCGGGTCGCGAAGGAGATATCGATCGCGCTCGGCTATCCGCGCAGTCAGAGGGTCCGCTTCACGCCGGCGTTCACCACGGCCGAGCGGATCGCCAGCGAGGCGCTCGGCGTGGTCGCTCCGGTGACCGAGGAGGCGGTGGCGTCATGAGCGCGCGCTTCGTCTCGCAGGTCGTCTATCCGCTCGCCGGCGTCGTCGTGATCATCGCGATCTGGGTGCTGGCGTGCTGGCTCGCCAACATCCCCACGGTGGTGCTGCCGTCGCCGGACAAGGTGCTGCGGGCCATGATCGTCCGCGGCGACCTGCTCATCAGCGAGGGCTGGATCACGCTGAAAGAGACGCTCTACGGATTCCTGCTGGCGCTCGTGGTCGGCCTGCCGCTCGCCGTCGCCGTCGCCAATTCGCGGCCGCTGAACCTGATGTTCTACCCGTTGCTGATCGCGCTGCAGTCGGTGCCGAAGGTGGCGCTGGCGCCGATGATCCTGGTCTGGCTCGGCACCGGGCTCGAATCCAAGCTGGCGATCGTCTGGCTGGTCGCCTTCTTTCCCATCATCGTCGATACCGCAGCCGGGTTGCGCGCCACGCCGAAGGAGCTCTTGGAGCTCGCCCACAGCCTGAATGCGTCGCCCCTCCAGGTCTTCCTCAAGGTCCAATTGCCCGCGGCGCTGCCGTTCGTCGTCACCGGCGCCAAGGTCGCGATCACGCTCGCAGTCATCGGCGCCGTCATCGGGGAGTTCGTGGGCTCGAGCGAGGGGCTCGGCTTTCTGCTGCTGAGCGCCACCTCGCAGCTCGACACGCCGCTCGCATTCGCCGCCCTGTTCGCCCTGTCGGTGCTCGGGATATTCGCCTATGCGCTGGTCGGGCTCGGCGAGCGCATGATGTCGTCATGGCTTCCGCCGGCGCTGGAGCGGCATTGAGGTTCGAATGGCCAGACACGCAGGACGACGGCAGACCAGAATGCTGAGGGTTGCAGCGCCTCGCGCCAAAGCCGTGACCGGCAAAATCGCGGACAGAGAGCCCGCCAAGCCCAACTCGCTGGTCGCCAAGGCCTACGAAGAGATCAAGGAAAAGATCATCACGCTCTATTTCCTGCCCGGCCAGTATCTCAACGAGGCTGCGATATCGAGCTTGCTCGACCTCGGCCGGACGCCCGTGCATCAGGCCCTGCAGCGTTTGGAGCTGGAAGGCCTGGTCGAGATCATGCCGCGCAAGGGTGTGGTCGTGCTGCCCGACAGCATCTCGGAGATCATCAAGATCCTCGAATCCCGCGCGGCGGTGGAGGCCGAGCTCGCCAAAGCGGCGGCCGCCCGCGTGTCGGTCGAGGACGGCAAGGAGCTCGTCGCGCTCGCCAATGCCACCAGGCACACTAAGAGCGGCCCGGGCATGGACGGCTTCATCGCCTGCGACCGCGCCTTTCATCGCAAGCTGGCGGAGTGCTCGGGAAATACCGTGCTGAGCGATTTTGCCCAGCAGCTGCACGAGCGATCGATCCGCTATTGGTATCTGCACCTCTGGCAGACGATGGACGTGCCCGCCACGACCCGCCAGCACGCTGCCATCGCCGAGGCCATCGCCAGGCACGACGGCGAGCGCGCAGCGGCGGCCATGCGCGAGCACATCGAAAGCCTCAAGGGAAGGCTGATGCAAATCCAGGACGCGACGCGGCGCTATGGTCCGCCGCCGCCGCGCTGATTGCGAGGAACAACGGAGATCAGAAAATGGCCGATCAAAAGACTGCGATGCCGATGCCCGCCGGAATGCCGAGCCTCGACGAGGTTCTCCTGCAGAGCAACGACATGCCCTGGCGCGCGAAGTCGCTGCCGGGCGTGTCGGAAAAGATGCTCTGGCGCGATGAGCAGGGCGGTTCGTCGATCGCGCTCATCAAGTTCGACAAGGGCGCCAGCATCCCGGAGCCGCACCTGCACGCCTCGAACCAGTTCATGTTCTGCCTCAAGGGCAAGTACGAATACACCAAGACCGGCGTCACCCTGACCGCCGGCTCGTTTTACTGGAACCCGAAGGGCAACGTGCACGGGCCGACGCTGGCGCACGAGGAGACGATCGTGGTGGAGATCTACGACGGTCCGCACTATCCGCAGCGTCCGTCCTGGTATGCGAACGACGAGGACGCGCGCTGATGGCAGCCGACTCGGCCGCCGCCAAAGCCGGAACGGTCGCGGTCGACGCGCAGCGGCTGAGCTCGGCCGTGGCCGGCATTCTTGCCGCCGTCGGGGTCGCGCAAGCGGACGCCCAGACGGTGGCGGCCGACCTGGTGGCCGCCGATCTCGAAGGTATTGCATCTCATGGCGTGATGCTGCTGCCGATGTATGTCGATCGCTTGTTGAAAGGCTCGGTGTCACGATCGAGCGCGGGCACGGTTGTCAGCGACCGCGGTGGCGCCATCGTCATCGATGCCGGCAATGCGCTGGGTCAGTTGACGGCATGGCAGGCGGTCGGGCTCGCGGTGGCGCGGGCGCAGGAGCTCGGGCTTGCCGCCGTCAGCGTGCGCAACGGCTTTCATTTCGGCACCGCCGGACGTTATGCCCGCATGATGGCCGAGCGAAACTGCATCGGCATCGTACTGTCGAACACGCGTCCGTTGATGCCCGCGCCCGGCGGCGCGCAAGCGCTGGTCGGCAACAATCCGATCGCCATCGCGCTGCCCTCCGCCGGCGACTTTCCAGTGGAAGCCGACATGGCGCTCTCCGCAATCGCCATGGGGAAGATCCGTCTCGCCGCGGCGACCGGGCAGAGCATCCCGTCGGATTGGGCGATCGATTCCGAAGGACGGCCGACCACCGATCCAGCGGCGGCGATCAAGGGCATGCTGCTGCCGGCCGCCGGCCCGAAGGGCTTCGGCCTCGCTTTCGTCATCGATCTCCTGTGCGGCGGCTTGTCCGACGGTGCGGTGGGCGCCGAGGTTCGCCCGCTCTATGGCGATCCCGCCGACCCTTACCGTTGCGCCCATTTCTTTCTGGCGATCCATGCCGGCCACTTTCCGGTCGGCGACCGCTTTGCGGAACGCGTGCGAGATCAAGCGGAACGCGTGAGCAAATCGAAACGCAGCCCTGGTGTCGATCGCGTCTACGCGCCGGGCGAGCTCACCTGGGCCACGCGGAACGCAAGCGCCGGCGTCTGCCGGCTCGACGCTCCAACCGTCAAGAGTCTGGTCGAAACCGCTGATCGCGCCGGGTTCGACAACTTCAAGTCCTCCCTGTTCGCAGAAGAAGGTGCAAACACATGAAGAAGCAGGTCACCAGTGACAAAATTCGCCAGCCCAGCGGGCACTTCTCGCAAGCGACCGTCATCGAGGCGCGGGGGAAGCTCGTGTTCATCTCGGGGATGACAGCGCGCCGGGCCGATGGCTCGATCGCCGGCATCGGCGACATCGAGGCGCAGACCAAGCAGGTCTGCGAGAACCTCAAGTCCGCAGTCGAGGCTGCCGGGGGAAAAATGGACGACATCACGCGAGTTGATGTCTACGTCCGCAACATGGAGCATTTCGATCAAATCCACAAAGTTCGCCGCGAATACTTCAAGGCGCCGGCACCGGCGTCGACCATGGTCGAGATCTGCAAGATGACGTCGCCCGACTACCTCATCGAGATCAACGCGATCGCGGTGATCCCGGACGCATAGGACTGTTGTGATGCGCGCACGGTTCGAGGCCGACGGAGATGTGGTGGTCGTCACCGGCGGCGCCAACGGGATCGGCCGTGCCCTCGCGCATGCCGCCGCCGCGGCCGGCGCGCGTGTCGTTGTCTGCGACGTCGACGAGCCCGCAATGGCGCAACTCTCCGGCGTTGCGGGCATTTCCACGCGGCGCCTCGATGTCTCGGATCGCAGTGTGGTGCTTGCCACGTTCGAGACGATCGAGCGCGATTTCGGCAGGATCGACGGTCTGGTTTGCGCGGCCGCGATCCAGCCCCGCACGCCCGTCCATCGGATGCCGCCAGCGGAGTGGGATCGCGTCTTGCGGATCAATCTCGACGGCGTCGTCTGGTGCTATCAGGCGGCGATCAACGGCATGACCGCGCGACGATCGGGAAGCATCATCGCGTTCACGTCGGGACTGGCGCAACAGGGCTGGCCGGAGGCGTCGGCCTATGCCGCGAGCAAGGCGGCGCTCATTGCCTTCGTGAAAAGCGCGGCGAAGGAGGTCGCGCAGCACCGCGTGCGCTTCAACCTGATCGCGCCAGGGGTGATCGACACGCCGCAATACCGCACCGCGAATGCCGGCGCCGACGACGCGCGCTGGCGCGCGTCGGTCGGTGTCGGGCAGGCGGACGACGCCGTCGGTCCGCTGCTGTTTCTACTGTCGGACCAGGCGACGATGACGGCGTCGATCATCAGCCGCGACTTCGCCTATCCGGTGCAGGACGCCTGAACGATGGCCATGAAGCCGATCATCGTGGTCGGGGCCGGCCCGGTCGGGCTGACGACGGCACTGGGGCTCGACTTCTACGGCCTGCCGTTCCTGCTGTTCGAGGACGATGCCGAGCTCTCGCGTGACACCAAGGCCGGAACTGTGCTGACGCGAACGCTGGAGGCGTTCCGCCGCTACGGCGTCGCCGATCAGGTGCTCGCCAAGGCGCTGCGCGTCGACGAGATCGGCGACGTCGAAAGAGCGACCAACACGGCGCGGCCCTCGGTGCAGACCGCACTGCTCGGCGAGGACACCCGCTATCCGTTCGTCATCAACATGCCGCAGCATCATCTCGAGCCGATACTGAAAGAGGCCATCGATGCCCGCCGGCCCGGCGCGCTGCATCTGCAGCATCGCCTGACGTCGTTCCGGCAGTCGAATGACGGCGTGATCGCGCGCTTCGAGACCCCTGATGGCGTGCGCGAGGTCGAAGGCTCGTATCTGCTCGCCTGCGACGGCGGGCGCAGCACCGTGCGGGCGCAGCTCGGCGTGCCGGTGGAGGGAGAGTCCTCCGACGTCCGCTGCCTGCTGGTCGACGTCAAGGTCGATCTCGACGTCGCGAATCCGCGTGACTATCCCTATCTCGCCTACTTCGCCGACCCTCAGGAATGGATGATCCTGGTGCGCCAGCCGCATTGCTGGCGGTTCCTCTATCCGCTCGGGCCGGGAATCCCCGAACCGACCACAAGTGATTTCCGCGACAAGGTCGTCCGCTTCATCGGCCAAGTCGATGAGCTCGAAATCCTCAACACCATCGTCTACCGGATCCACCATCGCGTGGCGACCGAGTGGCGGAAGGAGCGCGTGTTCCTGATGGGCGACGCCGCCCACTTGATCACGCCGATGTGGGCACTCGGTCTCAATACCGGCATCCTCGACGCGATCAGCCTGCCGTGGCGGCTCGCCTGGGTGGCGCGCGGCTGGGCGGACGATGCATTGCTCGACGGCTATGCCCGTGAGCAGCGCCCGGTTGCCGCCGAAGGCTCCGGCGAGATGGCCGAAGCGGCACGCAAGTATATGGCCGGGCAGGCCGATGCGGTGAAGGCGATGTCGGGCACCGCCTGGGCCAATGCGGTGACCCGCACCATGCTGGGCGTGCGACTCGGCGTGGACGACAGCGGCGACTGGTCCATGGTCAAGACCGAGCGCGGGCCGTTTCGCGTCGGCGACCGCATTCCGGATGTGGTCCTGCATGGGCCGGACGGCCGGCCGGTCCGCCTGCACGATCTCATCGACGACAGCTTCGTGGCGCTCTACTTCACCGACGTGCGGCGCCGTCCCGATATCCCTGAAAACGACACACCGGGTCTGCGGCACTTCGTCGTTTCACACCGGGACGCACCACTGGACGGCGGCCTGCGCGAGCGGTCTCTGTTCGACGTGGGCGGTCGCTTCCGCGAGCTTATGGGCTGCCCGAGCGACACGCTGGTTCTCGTTCGGCCGGACGACCACATCGCAGCGATTGCATCGATGCGGACGGCGCGTACCGCGGACCTCTACCGCAAAGTGGTCGGGCGCAACGATGCGCAGGCGAACCGATAGGAGATCGATGATGGCAGAAGCGACGACGACTCGTCAGTTGGGGCCGATCGGCGACAAGATCATCTTCGAGAACGAGTTCGTGCGGGTGTGGAGCCTGACGCTCGACCCCGGCAAGCGGCAGCCGTGGCACCAGCACCTGCTGCCGTATCTCATCGTGCCGCTGACGGAAGGCAAGAACATGATGACCTTCGACGACGGCCGCGTCCGTGAGACGCACGAGAAGCCGGGCGAGACGATCTGGCGCGAGCCCGGCATTCCGCATGAGCTCTTGAATGCCAGCGACTGGCAGTATCGCAACGTCCTCGTCGAGATCAAAGCGGCCGGAGGCCTGGACCGCGCAGCTCATCCCCACATCTGAAAGCCATAAGTCCTAGGCCACCGAGGCCGCGGGGCGCTCGCTGCCGCGTCCTCCCTCTATGAGGACAGGCGCCGGTCTGTCGCTGCGAACGGAACTGATCTCGTCTCGTCTACGCTCGGCTTCCAGGTCCAGGAACCTCCCCACGCCGGTGGCGTGGGTCTTGTTTTGAACCGCCTCGGCCGGCGTGATCCCGCCGAGCTCGCTGATCGGCGTGAATACCCAATCCTGCGCCGCCGCTCTTGTGCCCAGGGCGGCTTCAGCCCGATTCAACAGGTCCCGAAGCGCGCGTGCCATGATCGGGTCGGGGGGCGTGACTAGGTTGGCTCTGCACGCCTGGGGCACCATGTATCCGATGACGGCGCCGCAGACCGCGCCGGCCAAGCCTATGATCGGGACCAGGCCGAAACTGTTTCTGTCCTGCAACAGGTCCTGGAGGGAGGCTTGAATCAGCTGGGCCGCCACGACTGCACCACCCAACGCGGCCGCCAAAATGAGAGCATCACGAATTCGCTGCTGTCGGTCCGTCCGCCGCACATCACTGCCCATGCTGATGGCAATGACGGTGCTCGCTGTCGCGCCCGCAAGGAACCAGGGCATGGCTGTCGCTATCCCGATCGGAAATGTCTTCCATTCCGGGGGAGAGGGCGAGTCCACGGCACCGCCGCCGGCAGCCGACTTGATCACTTGCGCGATCCCGGACAGTGATTGCAAGGTGTCCGACAACGTCCACAGCACCGTTGATGCGACTATGGCGATCCACGTCACCAAGCCGGCCTTTATGGCGATCGGAATAAGACACTTCGGGGAATACTCCCGCCATACCTTGCGCTCGATCTGAGCGGCGCGCCCCTGGAGGGCGATGATGGCCGCAAATCCATACATCAAACCGGCGGCCGTTCCGGAAGTCAGCGCGAGAAGAACGCTCTCGGAAAGGGGGTCGCCTGTCCCCATCATGCGTTTTACGAAGTCCACGGTTAGCCAGAAGACGATCGCGATCACTGCGACGAAGCCGGCCGCGGGAGCTACGATATCGAACAGGCGGCGGCCGCCGATCTGCGGGACGCGGAAGCCGAGTTCTTCCAGTGTCTCATCGACCGCCCCTTCATTGTCGGCCTGGTGTCTTATGCCCCAGCTGATATAGGCGTAGATTCGCTTGAGCAGGTTGTCGACCGAGACGACGAGATTTTCTTCGCCCTCGCTGTTGGTCGGATTTTCTCTCAGTGCCTCGATATCCTGCTTCAGCGCGCGATATTTCTCGACGATGCCGTTGAAATCTTCCTGGAATGGCTCGAACGCCGCCCTTCTCAGGGGGTGTGAGGCGCCGGCCCCCATCTGTCTCAGCGAAGCCATGAGCATCGTTGCGCGCGCCCAGCGGTACTGCAATGTCGCCGTTGAAAGCTTCAGATCCTCTCGAAGCCGTTCTCTCTGGGGGCTCGGAAGCGCGTTCAGTTGGCTGGGTGGAGGATCGTAGCGGGCATCTTCGAGTATTCCGATTGTCTTTTCGATGCCGTCTGGAACAAGGAAAAATCCATGGACAATACGTCGGAGATGATCCTCGATCATCGTGAGCCACTTCATATTGGAATTGGGTGCAAGACCTACCATGAAGAGAGCGACCAGGAGCGCCCAGGCCTGCGGCGGGAAGTTCTGCACACCAAATTTCTCCAAGACTCCGATCATTGACGGACCTGGCCATACCAGGATGCAGTACAAGCCCAATGAGACTGCAAGGTAGGTCAGACGCGCTTTTCGGTAGGCCGGCTTTAAAAAGAGATAGCGGAGCGGCTCGACCGCATGCGGCAAGGTCTCTTTATTGGGAAACGACGGCTCGTTGAACCGCTGCCAAGCATAGGCCATCACCGTCAACAGGCCGAGAATGAAAAAGACAGACAAGAAATGTGGGGGAATGCCTATCATGGTTCTCACCTTTCGTTGCCGATCTTAATCAGGGCACTCCGGCATAGGACCGGTCGTGTCGTGCCTTTGGTTGTCTGGTATGAATCTCGATGCCAGCAATGACTTCATCGAGCACCACCTGACGCGTCAGGCGGCAGTGCATCGTCTCGGTCGCATCGAATCGGCCGGTCTCGAACAACTTGTTTGCGGGCGCGCCGCCCCCGCACCATCGAAAATATCGGCAGGTCCGCTTGCAAGCTTCCACACCCTGCCGGATTTCGCCGCTGATGGACTGGAACCGGGCTGCATCCTCGATGTCGGCGAGTTGATGGGTCGCGACGTGGCCAAATGCAAACCCATCGAACCGCGAATGATGCGCGCCCAGCAGCTCGGGTGAGAACGTCGAGATTGTGCCATCATGGCCGATGCTGACGATGGCGAATGGCAAGTTCTGCTCGTCACGGAC
>Ga0126382_10000248_pt1 | contig 20544 bp, 14 predicted proteins | sample PanSoiMetPlot_30_FD_92548 | JGI IMG/M metagenome (GOLD analysis project Ga0126382, IMG submission 92548) | Tropical forest soil microbial communities from Panama - MetaG Plot_30 | ecosystem: Environmental > Terrestrial > Soil > Tropical forest > Bulk soil | place: Panama | collected 2016-02-17
CAAAAAAAGAGGCGACGCAGCGTGGGAAGACTGCGTCGCCTTTCTCTCTGGTTACTGTCCTCACCACAGCAACCGAGAATCGAGAACAGGAAGTGATGTTGTCATCACCCGTATCTCTTGCCCCACTCACCATTGAGCAATCAAAGTGCCAGACAGAGGGATCACTCAGATCGGGTACGGAGTGTTCATTTCATTGACTTATTCGCCTATTTTTGAGCTGATCCGCAAAGATCAATCACTTGATCACGTGTAAAAAGTACATAAGTGGAAGAAATATTTACCGCAGAACCTAAAGGCCGATATTCGGACAGATCGATCTTCAAAGCCCGCTTCAAAAAGTTGTAAGCTAATTCGCAAAAAAACTAAGTTCGCCTGTTCTAATTTCAGGCAGATTCGTACACGGATTCAGGAAACACGACGGTGTGACCTTTTGAGAACGTGACGTTATACTCAGAAAGTGCACATTCTGCTTGCCACAACGAACTCCGGTAAGCTCGCCGAAGTGAAGCAGATATTGGGTGAGCGCATCGAAATAGAAATAGTCGGTCTCAACGCGGCCGAGTCAACTGAAGAAATAGAGACCGGAAAGACTTTTATTGAGAATGCTTTGTTGAAGGCAAGACATTACTTCCGAATCAGCGGAATTCCAACGATTGCTGATGATTCGGGGCTTGAGGTTGAGGCGCTCAACGGCGCTCCGGGAATCCACTCGGCTCGATATGCCGGGCCGGACGCCGAAGACAAAGACCGAATTCAGCGATTGATCGAGCAAATGCGAGGCGTACCTCCTCAGAGACGAAGAGCACGGTTTACCTGTGCGGCTGCGATTGTGTGGACAAGTGGGGAGAAAGTGTTCGAGGACTTCGTGTCCGGAAAGATACTCGAGGCACCGCGGGGTCAGGCGGGGTTTGGGTTTGATCCCGTTTTCTGTTATGAGCCTTTGGGAAAGACCTTCGCGGAGATTTCATCCTCGGCGAAAGCGGAGGTAAGTCACCGCGGCCGGGCATTTCGCCGGCTCGCCTCGTGGTTGGATGAATCCAGGGTGCTGGGGTGGTGATCTTAACCGCCAGTGTAAAAGAGTTTTTTCGTGGATTTTGTCCGGGCCGGAGATTCGCAGTCGAGGCTATTAGTACTGTCGCCGCCGCTGCTTGACACCCCGAGGTCGGGTGATAAAATTGTGAATACCGCGGATAGACCTCTGTTTATCAGATTAAGAGGTGACCTGATGAGACAAGCGACAAGATTGTTGGCGCTAGCGGCACTTGCTGCAATCGCGTACGCCAGCGTACCGGCAGAAGCAGCTGCCGGCCGTGGGTCAATACGGGGCGTTGTAATGGATGCCAGCGGCAGTCCATTGATTGGTGCCGCCGTATTCATCCTGGCTGACGCAGAGGCGGCAAAGGAAGACAAGATTGTAAAGAAAGCTAGCACCGACGCTGAAGGCAAGTTCGCTGCAGTGGGCATTCTCCCCGGTCGCTACCGGGTCAAAGCAGAAGCCGATGGATTCAGGCCGATTGAGATCCCCGCAGACGTAAAACCTAACAAGGTCACCGTATTCGATTCCATTTTGCTGCGCCGCGTTACGACTCTCTCAGACGAGACCAGCCTTAATCTCGATCCGAAATATGCCGCCCGCAGAGCTCGAGGCACGATCTTTCACTACGATGAACCGAAAAAGGACACAACCGTAGCTGACGCGGACCCCGCGGTTGCGTTGACAGAACGATCCAGCGAGTTTCACGGCGCTGTGAATGCGTTCGGGCAATCAACGGTCAGCAGCATTCCTGATGTGAGCTCTTTTGTTGGGACCAACTTTGCTCTATCCGAACAGATTGGAAAGGATGCAAATCTTGTTGTAAGCGGGCAACTCGGTTATGGCGTAGGTGCCCCTCAGAGTTTGAGAGCCCTTGGGACAATGCACGCTTCCGATCGACATCGCGTTTCTGTTGCGATGGGATACGGACGATTTACGTTCTCTCGGCACATCGGGACACCCAGGCTCGGTCAGTTTTCTGTTTCTGCTACAGATACCTGGCAAGTGGCCGGACCAGTATTGATAGTTTACGGGATGGAATTTGCGCGTTTCGCAGAGGGCGGGTCAGGCAGCAGTGTTTTACCGCGGTTTGGAATCTCGTTGGACGCGGGAGCGCGAACTCGAGTGTTCGCGGCGTTGACTCCTGGTTCCTCGACTGACACACAGTCGAGGGTTAATCTGGAATCGGGCGAAATTGAATTTGCTGAGCCGAAACCGGTGCCGATCGCCGGTGGACAACCGGTGATGGAGCGAAGCTATCGACTGGAGTTCGGAGGCGAACAGGTTCTATCGGACAAGTCATCTATTGAAGTGATGGCATTCCTCGATACGGTTGCTGGGCATGGTGTAGGCCTGCTTTCGATTCCAAACGAGGCTGCTCAGAGTGATGCTGTGTTTCGCAGTGAAGAGCAATCTGGGCGCGCCCGTGGTCTTAGAGTCGTATATCATCGCCACGTCAACAAAGTCATTGACGGCTCGGTCGGTTATGCTTTTGGTGAAGGCCAGCAACTCGACCAGCGTGGGATAACAACTCCAGCGAATCTGTTCAGCAATAGTCTCTTCCACATGGTGTCAGCAAAAGTGGATGCAAACTTTGCAGCAACAGGAACGAAAGTCTCGACCGTTCTAAGGATCGCGCCGGGACAAGCGATGTTTGCGATTGACCCGTTTCAGGGACAGATTTCTACTTATGATCCCAACCTCAGCGTTTCACTAACGCAGGAGTTGCCTACCTTTGGTTTCATTCCGGGCCAATGGGCAGCGGTTATTGATTTGAGGAATCTGTTGGACCAGCAGGCTTCGGTAGCCGACGAAAGAATGGAGTTGATCGCAAGCCGTTTTCATCGATTGGTTCGCGTTGGGTTGGCTCTCCGATTTTAGCGAAGCGTTCTCGTAAGTATGCTTGTTGAGTTCGGCCAGGATTAGACAAATTACGGTCCCGACGCCGCTCAGGGTTCTGCTTCGTTGCTCCCCACGAATTTGGATTTTGCGGCGTCTCGATTCGCGCTTGCGAAGTAGAGTCTGCGTCAACCTGAGCCCCCTGCGCTGTTCAATCCTATCGCTGTTCCAAACAAGAGATGGGGCGAGCTTGGTTAAGCTTTCGTTCTTCAAACTGAAGGACTTGCCGTTTGTATCCGAAAAAATGGAGGGTACTTCCGAAAATATGGAAGCGGCGTCTTTGTGGACTACCAGAATTCCGCTAAAACGTTGGGAATTTAGTTGGTTATGAAGAATCAGAGGGGCGGGAATAGGAGTTGCACCCACCCAGTTAAATCTGAGCTTCCCGCTTAGGCTCAGATTCAGGCCAAAGGGGTTCGGGAGATGAAAGACCGAATGAGCACTACCAAACACATCGCCATCCTGGCGATTACTGTTGGGCTCGTTGTTGTCGGCATCCTAAATCTCCGAGACCGATTGAGCCTTCCGCCCGTGGCTGATGACGGAATCGAATGGATAGATACACCCGAAGGAGTACAAGCGAAGTCTGTCAGTAGCGATTCACCGCTTGCATACTCTGTTCGCAAAGGCGATTACGTCAAAGCGTTCTTTTATGTCGGCAAGTACGACGACCGAGCCAAATCTGCTACGCACACTCTAGATTACGAGGAAGTAACGCGCGCTGAAACGCTTGCCCGCTACCTCGAAACCCAGGGTGTAGGCAATACCGCTCGATACGCAATTCTGCATCCGGATCCTGTTCTGAAGAAGATCTATGGGATTAGGGGACGCCCCTACTACGATGTCGACTTTGTAGTAGTTGCTCGCGATCAGCATCTGGAGCGAGGACTCTATCTCGCTTTCATCGCTCTTGTTTACCTGGCCATTGGATTATTTGTTTTCTTCAGACAAAGTCGAGCTAAACTCACATACCATTTCTTCGCCTGGTTCCTGCTGTCATTCGTAGTTTACTTTTATCACTCCACGCGTGAGTTCACTAAGCTTGATGAAATAGTCTTCCTACTTAGCGGCGTTGCATTAGCCCTGCTTGCTCCCGTGTTTTTGCACTTCTGCGCGAAGTTCCCGGTGGGCAAGGCGTGGTCAATGCGATCCCGGCTCATCGTCGCGCTGCTTTACGCCCCGGCTATCGCGCTAACAGTACTGAACATTCTTTGGGTGTACAGTCCGGGCGTATTCAAGAGTGAGTCACTTATTCCTGTCCGAAATTTCCTCGATCGGGCGGAGCTCGTACACTACTTTTTGTTTTTCCTTGCCGGCAGCGTCCTTTTGGTGCGCACCTTTGTGAGAGCCGACCGGCCACTACTCAAGCAGCAACTCAAGTGGATAATCTGGGGCATCGGGTTGTCTGCGGTTCCATTTGCATCATTCTATCTAATTCCGGACTTATTGAATCTCGAAGCGACTCCTGTCATGCAGGTATTAGCTTTTGGGCCGCTGATATTGATTCCGCTGTCGTTTGGCTACTCGATCATTCGTTATCGCCTGATGGATGTCGACGTGATAATGCGTCGCAGCTTTGTGCATGCCACCGCAAGCATCGCGGTGGCTGCGATCTATATGGCCGTGCTGCTGGGCGTGGGCGACCTTGTGAAGTTTATCTGGAAGACTGCGGATCTGAACTCGTGGAGGACGCGAGTCATCGTAGTCGCCGGAATGCTGATCGTCACCATGCTGTTTGCGCCGATAAAAAACAAGCTTCAGGTGTGGGCTGATCGATGGTTTTACGGTGAGAGATATACATTACGCACGGGCCTACAGGATTTCGGCAGAACACTCGCTCAGACAACCGTACTCTCGCAGCTTCTCGACTCACTCGTGAGACGATTGTCGGATATGCTGTCGGTCCGCAAGGTGGCGATCTTTATCGAAGACGCTGGTTCGAGTTCGGGATTCCGGTTGGCGCATGCCGCCGGGATAGACGATGACGTGAGCCTGCCGGCAGACATCAAGAAGACGGTAAGGATTCGCTCAGCCGGTCGAGGGTTCATTGTCGCGCGGGATCTCCGAGACCAGGATACACTGCCGGACGGTGAGACTCTGGAACCGGCTGGACGCGGATATCAGGAGCTCAGCTATTTCGTTCCGTGCGTGGTCCGAGACCGGATGGTTGCAATCATAGGCATCGGACAAACGACTACAGATGCGATGTTGACCAGCGAAGATACGGACCTCCTTCGCGCATTGTCCGGTTATGTTGCGGTGGCGATCGAGAACAGCCTGCTTTACCGATCGGAAATGGAGAAAGCAGAAGAACTCGCCCGTCTGAAGGAGTTCTCCGAAAGCATTATTGAGAGCGTAAACGTCGGCATTCTGGTAGTAGATTTTGACGGCCGCGTGACTACCTGGAACAGCTCACTGGAAGAGGTATTCGGCATCGCGAGAGAGCGGGCGCTGAGACGAAAAGCGGAAGACATCTTCGATGCTGACCTCATCGACACGATGAGGAACGTCATTGGCGGAGAGAGTTGGGCGATTCGCGACACTCGACATATATACAAGTACAATGCGTCCACCGAAGATGGCCGTCCGCTCACGCTTAATATCTCGCTTGCCCCGTTTGAGGCGGCGCGCGGAGTGGTGACCGGCACGCTGGTTGTAATTGAGAATGTTACCGAGCGGGCTCAACTCGAGCAGCAATTGCTCGAGCGCGAGAAGTTGTCTTCGATCGGACTCCTGGCGGCGGGGGTTGCGCACGAAGTGAACACTCCGCTGGCGGGTATTTCTTCATATGCGCAAATGCTGCTGCAACAGGTCCATGACGGCGATCCGAAACGTAAGCTTCTCGAGAAAATTCAGGTTCAGACGGTTCGAGCATCTGGAATAGTAAATAACCTTCTGAATTTCTCTCGCACCGGCGATGCGCAATTTCGCGAAGTCGATATAAATCGTGTGCTCGAAGATACGCTTCAACTGCTGGAGCCTCAACTGCGGAATGCGAAGTTCAAGATCGCGTGTACGTATGGTGAGAACCTTCAACCGGCTTATGGGAGCGCATCAAAGCTTCAACAGGTATTCATGAACCTGATCTTGAATGCGAGGGATGCAATGCCAAACGGTGGTCGTCTCACGGTGCACACCCGAGCCGTCGATACATCACTGGTTATAGATTTTCGCGATAGCGGAGTTGGTATTGCGCCCGAGAATATCGCCCGCATCTACGATCCGTTCTTTACAACCAAGGATGTCGGTCAGGGAACCGGTCTTGGCCTCGCGTTGTCATACGGAATCATTCAAGAGCACAATGGGCGAATTTTTGTTGAAAGCCGGCCTGGCGAGGGTGCTCACTTCACAATCAAGCTACCCACCGTATTCGCGCGTCAGATGCAAGCCGCTAGCGATTAATTCCATGGGGCGTTTCTTTCGCCCACGGTATCAAACTCTATGGCAAAAAAAGGCAGTATCCTCGTAGTGGACGACGAGGAGGTAATGCGGGATGTACTGGACAGCCTGCTAGCGGCTGAAGGTTATCAGGTTGAGCTTGCTCGCAGCGGGGAAGAAGGCCTGGATAAGTTTCAGCAGCGGCCGTACGATCTGGTTCTTCTCGACGTCTCCATGCCCGGGATGGGAGGCCTGAGCACACTCGAAGAAATACTGAAGGTTGACGCCGAAGCAGTGGTAGTAATGATTACCGCCTATGCCACATTTGATACCGCGATTTCCGCAATGCAACGCGGTGCATTCACCTGTATAAGCAAACCCTTCGACAACAGAGAGATTCTTAAACTGGTTAATTCCGGACTCCGCCGCCGCCGCAAGGATGAGGAGCGCCGTACTCTTAAGCAGACGCTGAAGAAGAGCACCGAACCAAGGGAGACAGTCGCGAGAAGCGAAAAAATGCTCGAGATTCTTGCCTTTGTCGAGCAAATTGCACCGGCTCGGAGTACCGTTCTGGTCACCGGCGAAAGCGGCACGGGTAAGGAATTGATTGCGCGCGCGATACACAATCAAAGTGCGCGAGCGGATAAGCCGTTCATTACGGTCAATTCCGCAAATCTTCCGACGGAATTATTAGAGTCAGAGTTATTCGGACACACGCGTGGTGCGTTTACCGGTGCAATCGCGGCACGCAAGGGCTATTTTGAGGTTGCAGACGGCGGATCGATTTTCCTCGATGAGATCGGAAACATCTCGATGGAGACTCAAGCCAAGCTCCTGCGGGTCATTCAGGAGCGAGACTTTTCTCCACTGGGAGATACGACTCGCCGGCAGGTCGATGTGCGGATAATTGCGGCCACCAATGTTGACCTGAAGCAGGCGGTCGACGAAGGCACTTTCCGTGAGGATCTTTTCTATCGCCTCAATGTCATCGCCATCGCCCTGCCGCCGCTTCGCGAGCGGCGCGAGGATATTCTCCCGTTAGCACAGCATTTCATCCGGAAGTATGCAGTCGAAAACAACAGGGAAGTTTCGGATCATATCAATGCCGAAGTATTGTCGGCGCTCGAGGCTTACAACTGGCCCGGTAACGTGCGGGAGCTCGAGAACGTGATCGAACGTGCAGTAATTATTGCGCGCGGAAAAACTGTCGAGCGCGAAGACTTGCGCGAAGAAGTGCTCAATCCCCAGAGAGTGGTCGCGCAAGTCGGAGGGCAAAAAGTCGCAACACAAATAGATCTATCCAGAGGAATATCGTTTTACGATGAAGTGAACCGCTTCCAGATTGAATTGATCCGGCGGGCACTTGAGATCACCGGCGGCCATCAATCGCGCGCGGCAAAACTTCTCGGAATGAACACAACCACCCTGAACAGCAAAATCCGCTATTACAACATACGCCCCTGAATTACCCGCTTACCGGATCGCCTGGTTCTCTCGCCTTCTATTAGTCAGCTTCGAGCAGAGCCCTTCATCAGCATCTGTGGCTCAACGCTTTCAACATCAGGCAGAGCTGCGAGGTTCGATATCCCTGCAAGACTGTCTGCGATACTGCCAGAACGTGCCTTGAGCCACGCCGCATTAGGGGCATACGGAACGATCTCCTTCACGTCAAAGCCGTTGTGCTCGATCTCTTGTTGTCGACTCCCTGCGTCGATCCCGTCGCGGAATCGTATGAACACCAGACCGGTAGGAACGGCGAGTGAACCGCCGGGGCCAAGCTCGTACACCGGGCCTATCGAGGATTGCACTTCCCTGGTTTTCGGCGGTTCGCCTTTGAACACCGCGATTGCTCCGTCGTCAAGGACCAGTTCAGCATCCTGCGCGATGTCAGCGGCAGGACGCTGCGTGGCATAGTAGCCATGTTTGAGTATGAAACCGGACCCAGACCGGCCCGTACCGGCACCTACCCGGCTGGGATACTGTGAATAAAAATCTTCCATATAATCAATATAAGGTATCTTACCCAGTCGGGCTAACCCGCTATTCCTGTATAGGTACAGATTGGCTTATTCTCACTCTTCCACAGCACCGAATATTTCTCTGCCAACGTCAATTGGTTGCAGCGTCGTAATTGGTTTTTGCGTCTTGATAGGTGGGGTTGTATATCTTCACGTCCCCAGTTGTAACATTGCAGCGAACTGACAATGCTTCGTGACCCGTTGTACTCAGGCTATCAACGAATCCGCAGTCGCGGATTATTTAAAGACGTCGTTAGTCCCTTCCAGAAGGAGATTGAACCATGTACACGATTCGATACGGTGGAAAAAAGGGGAAGAGCTATTCCCTGACGATAAGCGATGAACTTGTGGCGGTCCGAACAAAAGATCGCAAGCCGGCGGTCAGCGATGTTCCCTTTGAAAGAACGCCAATTTCAGAGAAGGCACAGGCGCTGCTGAAGGATTTTGATTTACAGGCCCGTTTTCCGCGGGCTGGCGTTGAGATCCTGAAAACCCGCGTTCAACGAGGAAGTCGCTCGCTACGAGACCGAGCGCGTGCCGTATTAAAAAAGGAACCCCAGGTAGAATTTGCCGGGCGTGTCCTCTGCCATCCAAAATCCAAGGCGCCAGTGCTTTACACCGAGAATCTCTTTGTAAAATTTGACGACGAGCTCAGCGTCTCAGCGTGTCGAAAGCTGCTGAAGAGCCACGGCATGATAATGAAACAGGAGCTCGAATACGCTCGAAACGCCTACTTTGTTTGCGGCGGCGAAAACATCGGCCTTGCGGTTTTCGATATGGCCGACAAACTGCTGAAAGAGTCAACCGTGGAGCTTTGCCATCCTGAGCTGGTGCGCGAAGTTCGCACCCGGACTGCGTTCCCGCAACAATGGCATCTGAAAAAGACAACCATCAATGGTAATAACGTCGACGCTCATGCAAGCGTCGAATCAGCGTGGCAGTTGAGTGATGGTACAGGTGTGCTCATAGCAGTCATAGATGATGGCGTTGACCTCGATCATCAGGAGTTTCAGTCTTCGGGCAAGATAATCGCTCCTCGCGATGTGACTCGCCAATCTGATAACCCAAGGCCAGGTACCGGCAACAACCACGGAACCGCTTGTGCAGGTGTAGCGTGCGCCGACGGGCTCTTCGGGGCGTCTGGTGTCGCGCCTAAAGCGAAACTGATCCCAATTCGTTTAAATTCCGGCCTGGGTTCGCAAGCTGAGGCGGATGCATTCGTCTGGGCTGCACAACACGGCGCCGACGTTATCTCGTGTAGCTGGGGACCGACTGACGGCGATTTCACCGATCCAAATGATCCTATTCACAACGAGCAAGTACTCCTTCCGGATTCGACTCGACTTGCGATTGAGTTCGCCCTGCAGAACGGTCGAAACGGCAAGGGTTGTGTGATCTGCTGGGCCGCTGGAAATGGAAACGAGAGTGTGGACAACGACGGTTATGCTAGCTTTGACAAGGTCATAGCTGTTGCGGCCTGCAACGACGTCAGCAAGAAAAGTCCATATAGTGACTTCGGGAGCGCAGTGTGGTGCTGCTTTCCCAGCAATAACTTTTTTCCTTCGAAAACGCCAGGTATTTGGACTACAGACCGGTCGGGTACGGTTGGCTACAACCCGGGCGTTACCTCCAAAGGCGACGCCGCCGGTAACTTCACTAACAGCTTCGGCGGCACATCCAGCGCCGCACCGGGAGTCGCAGGCGTGTCCGCGCTAATCCTGGCGCGCAATCCAAACCTTAGATTTGACGAAGTAAAGGACATCATCAAACGTTCGTGCGATCGGATCGACACAGCCGGAGGATCTTACGGCGCGGACGGCCACAGCGCGTTTTACGGATTCGGACGTGTAAATGCCCGAAAGGCGGTGGAGCTGGCGCAGCCGGCACAACCGGGTCACGTTCAGATTCGTTCCGCGGTTCAGGATGTGGCGATCAAGGATTTCAAGACCTCGAAGTTGAGCATTGCCGTTGCAGATACGGATCCGCTTACGGGACTCAAGGTGACTGTCGATATCGAGCATACCTTTATCGGCGATCTAGTTGTCACTCTGAAATCACCCGCTGGTATGAGCGTATCGCCAATCAAGCTACACAATCGTGAGGGCGGCGGCACTCACAACCTCAAGAAGACATATGACTCGGTCAACGCGCCGGGCCTTGTCGGATTGAATGGAAAGAGTCCGCAGGGAACCTGGACACTCGAAGTCGCGGATAAGGCAGCCGCCGATGTTGGGAAGATCCGTAGTTTCACTCTCGAGATGAGCTTTTGATTAGGAAGTGATGAGTGACGAACAAGTGACAAGTGACAAGTGACAAGTGATGAGTGTTGAGTGTTGAGTGATTATCCGCGCTGAGTTATGAGTTCGAATAACACTTAGTACATCAGAAACGGTGTACACTGATCACTCGTCACTCATCACCCGTCACTCATCACTCGTCACTCATCACTCATCACTTATCACTCATCACTTATCACTCATCACTCATCACTACTCCTTCTTGCGATGATCCTGCTCGTGTAAGATCATTTTGCTAACTCATGAGCCATTAATCGGCTCATCACGTTCGCAGGATGACCAATGAGCATTTATCCGGCGCACTACGAATCTGACATCCTCCTTCGTGACGGCTCGACTCTTCATTTGCGTCCGATAAGAGCTGAGGATGCCGCCGGACTAATTGCATTCCACAAGCGCCTCTCACCACGCAGTATTTACTTTAGGTTTTTTAGCCCGCTCCCCGAGTTGGACGAAGAAAGAGCAAAGACTCTTGCCACCGTAAACTATCACGATACCTTTGCGCTGGTTGGCGAACTTGGAGGACGTTTGGTCGGCGTGGCGCGATACTATCGCGATGAAAAAGCTCATGATCGCGCCGAAGTAGCCTTTCTGATAGAAGATGCGTTACAGGGCCGCGGTATCGCTACACGTATGCTGGAAAGGCTTGCTGAGATCGCCCGCGAAAAGGGAATAACCACATTTGTTGCTTATGTGTTGGGCGACAATCGGAAGATGATGGATGTGTTCCTGCACACCGGTTTTGCGGTTCGACGCCGGCTGGACGGCGGCGTCTTCGAAGTCAGCTTTCCCATAACCCTTACTCCTGAGTACGAGGAGAAGGCTGCGCAACGCTCACAAAAGGCAGCGCGAGCATCGATGAAGGCATTCTTCGAGCCTAAGTCGATTGCGGTGATTGGCGCTGGACGAAAGCGCGGTGGAATCGGAGCCGAAGTCTTTCACAATCTGATGGCTGCCGGCTTTCAAGGCGTCATTTATCCGGTCAATGCACATGCCCCGGTGGTCGGATCAGTTGCCGCTTATCCCAGCGTTACTGAAGTCCCTGGTGAGGTGGAGTTAGCGATCGTGGTAGTTCCTGCGGAAGATACTCGGGCGGTTGTTGACGACTGCATAAAGAAAGGCGTGCACGGAATTGTAATTATCAGCGCAGGATTCGCCGAGACAGGAGCGGAAGGGCGGGCGCGCGAGGCGTACCTGCTCGAGAGGGTGCGCGATGCCGGCGTTCGGATGATTGGTCCGAACTGCATGGGAATAATCAATACAGATCCGGCCGTAGCTCTTAACGGAACTTTCTCGCCCGTCTACCCGCCCGAGGGGCGCATTGCCATGTCCACTCAAAGCGGCGCGCTTGGACTTGCAATCCTGGACTATGCTCGACGACTGAACCTCGGTATCTCGACTTTTGTTTCCGTGGGAAATAAAGCGGACGTATCCAGCAATGATTTGATCCAATACTGGGCTGACGATCCGAGGACGGATGTGATTCTCTTGTACCTCGAGAGCTTTGGAAATCCGAGGAAGTTTGGGCGCATCGCCAAACGAATTGCGCGTACAAAACCGATCGTTGTGGTCAAATCCGGCCGGTCCCGCGCTGGAGCTCGAGCGGCATCGTCACATACAGGAGCGCTTGCATCAACCGATGCGGTCGCCGGAGCCTTGTTCCGCCAGGCGGGTATTATACGAACGGACACATTCGAAGAGCTTTTTGATGTCGCCAATCTACTGGCGCATCAACCGGTGCCGTCGGGGAATCGTGTTGCTATTCTGACGAACGCGGGAGGGCCAGGCATTCTCGCCGCAGATGCGTGCGAGGCTCACGGTCTGGAGCTTCCGACGCTTGCCGATCAGACGATTGCAGAACTCAGGTCGTTCCTCCCGCAAACTGCAAGCGTAGCCAACCCGGTGGATATGATTGCGTCTGCAAGTCCGGAGCATTTTCTGAGAGCGACCCGAGCCCTGCTTGCCGATCAAAACGTAGACTCCCTGATTGTAATCTTTATTCCTCCGCTTGTTACAGATCCAGAAGCCGTCGCGGGAGCAATCGTCGAAGGATCAAGAGATGCCGGAAGCAAGCCCGTTCTGGCCAACTTCATGAGCGCCAAGGGTGCGCCGGCGATTCTTGGCAGCATACCCAGCTATGGGTTCCCCGAGTCTGCCGCATCAGCGCTTGCCAAAGTAACTACGTACGGCGAGTGGCGTCGAAGAGCATTGGGCGCCGTTCATTCATTCGATGACATCCAGGCCGATGCCGCGAAGACTATCGTTACTCGCGTCTTGTCTCGCGGCGGTGGCTGGCTGAGTCCTCTTGAGATCGGTCAACTGTTCGATGCGGCGCGGATCCCGGTGGCGAAGTCTCGATTTGTCTCCACTCTGGAAGATGCATTAAATGCAGCGGATAAGATCGGCTTTCCGGTCGCGTTGAAGGCAACGGGTCCGTCAATTATCCACAAAACCGAAGTTGGAGGGGTCGCTCTTAACTTGATGGACCATGCAGCAGTCCGAGAAGCTTATGATCGAATGGCAGGGCGCCTTGGGTCGGATCTTACGGGCTTTGTGGTTCAGGAGATGGTCCCAGGCGGGGTAGAGGTCGTAGTCGGAGCCACCCTGGACGAAACGTTCGGTCCTCTCGTTTTGTACGGCAGCGGCGGAATACTTGTTGAGCTGCTGAATGATGTTGCCTTTCGAATAAACCCTCTAACAGATATTGATGTGAAGGAAATGTTAAACGAGGTAAAAGGCACAGCGTTGCTCAGAGGCTATCGCGGATCTCATGCGGCAGATGAAGTAGCGCTTTCTGAGCTGATTTTACGAGTCTCCGCGCTTCTGGAGATCTGCCCGCAGATCCGGGAAATGGATGCCAACCCGGTGAAAGTGCTTGAAAAGGGCGTTGTGGTGGTCGACGCTCGAGTCCGCGTTGATCGGCTTGTTGAACCGCCTCCCACCAGAAGAATCGCCTATTAGCACTCTCACCCCATCTTCGAGACGCGCTCGGGTTTGATCTTGTACAGAACGCGAACTTCGCCGGGAGCTCGTCCGGGATACATGTCTACACCCATGTATTTTTTTGCCATCTTGTCGATATGCTGATCCGCTCCGCTTTCCGTTATGTCCTCGACTTTGCCGCGCACTTCGAGATAACGGTAAGGATTATCGGGATCCTGTATCGAGAGGGCTACTGCAGGATTACGCTCCATATTTTTGTCTTTTCGACGGCCGCGCGCAGAGTTGACCAGGACGTGTGTCCCGTCATAATCGACCCAGACCGGCGTCACCTGCGGAGAGCCGTCTTCGTTGACAGTTGCAAGATGTGCGAACGCTTTTTTCTGAAACAGATCACTGTACTTCTGCGGAATCACATCGGACATGCTTTTCTCCTTGAGCTAACTGCATTCTGTACTTCGAAGCGCCCATGAGATATTGAACGAGTTGCATTATTTTGTGAAGGAGAAATACGGCGCACGGGAGCGATGAGAAAAAGTGGTGCGCGCACAATTACAAGCCCTCCGCCCACCCTGTATGGATGGAGCAAGCGTTCTAATCCGGCTTGATCTCTACCGGTAATCCTTCACCCCAGCCGTACTTCTCGCTCGCAAGCTTCTGAGCTTTGAGCCAGGCATCCCGGTCTCGATCCTCATCCAGCGCTCTTGCCGTAGCATCGAACTCGCGATCGCCAATCCGGACGCGAACGCGTGGATTTCGATTTATATTCTTGACCCACTGTGCATTGTGAAAGTGTTCGGCGAGGATATAAAAGTACCCGTTCGATTCAACAAACCAGATTTCTATCTCGCGCGGTTCACCGCTGATTCGCCCGGTAGTGGTTAGATAAAGGTACTGGTCAGTCTGAATCTCATCTTTCATGGTTCTTAGAATAGCTTGCTTTGAGAGAAGAATAGATTCGTTACTACGTAAAGCTGCTCTTACGAGGTAGAGTCCACGTAGTAACGAATTTATTCGTTCTGTTTATGTTCAAGTAGTAATCGCACCGTCCTATATAGCACATTAGCAAAGCTCTGCAATGGTTGACGACTATCTGGGCGCACCCGTAACCTGAGCGGGGAGAGCAAAAAATGACCGACGACCTGCGACTTGATGCATTGGCCATTGGCGCGCACCCTGATGACGCGGAATTGGCTTGCGGCGGAACTCTCGCGAAGCTGGTCCACCTCGGCTATCGAGTGGGTGTGCTCGACATGGCCCGCGGTGAAATGGGTACGCGTGGCTCAGCAGAGATTCGAGCACACGAGGCCGATGCAGCATCTCGGGAGTTGAACCTTGCGGTGCGTGACAACCTCGAGCTTCCCGACGGGCACATCTGGCTTACAGAGGAATCCCGCACCAGGATGGTCCGCAAAATCAGACTCTATAGACCGCGAGTTATCTTCACCCATTACTGGGAAGATCCTCATCCCGATCACGTTCATACGTGTCAGATAGTGAGAGAAGGAGCCCACGTTGCGGGCCTGGCAAAATATGATTCCGAAACTGGCCAGGAAAGATTTCGTCCTCAGACGATTGCACATTTTATGTTTCCGCGCACGGCGGCTCCAACTTTTGTAGTGAACATAACCGACTTCGCGGAGCAAAAACATCGTGCGGTAAGCTGTTATCGCTCGCAACTCTACGACCCCAACAGCAAAGAACCTGAGACAAATCTGAGTTCCGAAGCATTCTTGCGTCGTGTGGAAGCGAGGCAGCGGTTCTACGGATCGCTGATTATGGTTGAGCACGCAGAAGCATTCATCGTACGCGAGGCCTTGAACGTTCACGATCCAATCGAGCTTTTGACGAGAAGGATGAATATGTACTCGTAGCGGTTGGGGGTTGGAGATTAGGGATTGGGGATTAGGGATTGGGGAGGTACTGGTGAATAGGAATTGGTCTTTTAGGTTTTGGAATTGGATCCTGGGTAATTTTCTTGGTAGGAGAGCCCAATGGAAGTAAGAAGCTTTCGGGATCTAAGAGTCTGGCAGGCGGCGATGGATTTAGTTGAAATGGTTTATAAGGCTAGTGTTGATTTCCCAAAGCACGAAACGTATGGGCTTACGAGTCAGATACCGGCGGCACTCGAAAGAGTACTTGAACTTTCTATCCGTTGCGCAAGGTTCGCTGTCGGAGTTGCAGACTCAGATCGAGATCGCGAGGAGACTTGAATACGTGACAACATCCGCTGTAATTGAGATTCTTGATAAACTCGGTTTCGCTGAGCAAGCAACTTCACGCATTACGCAATGCGATCGCAAAGAGAGGCAAGTGATGACTGACAATCGCCAATGCGCAGCCAATCCCCCGTCAACTCCCCAACCCGCAACTGCCCAACCCCTAACCCCCAATCCCCAACCCCTAACTCCCAACCCCCAATCCCCAGGAACCACGTGAACATCGGCATAACTTGCTATCCATCTTACGGCGGGAGCGGCGTTGTCGGCGCTGAACTAGGGTTGGAGCTTGCAAAGCGCGGCCATTTGATTCACTTCGTTAGCTACGCCCCGCCAATGCGGCTGGACGGCGGCTATGGTCGTGACCGAATACATTTTCACCCGGTGGATATGCTCAGCTATCCTCTTTTTGAGTATCCACCTTACACCGATGCTCTCGCTTCAAAGCTATTTCAAGTCGCTGCGGCGGAAAATCTCGACTTGATTCATGTGCATTACGCAATCCCGCATTCGGTAAGCGCCTACCTCGCACGCGAGATGCTCAAAGCGATCCGATATGTGCCAGTAGTGACCACTCTTCACGGAACAGACATCACGCTGGTCGGGCGAGATCCTTCTTTTCTGCCAATCACTCGATTTGGAATAGAGCAGTCAGATGCGGTGACTTCCATATCAAACTATCTTCGTGATGCTACTCACACTACCTTTTGCACAGGTTGCGATATCAAGGTCATCTACAATTTTATCGACTCCGATTACTATCGTCGCATGCCGGACGATACAGTCCGAAAGGAAATTGCGCCAGACGGCGAGAAAATCATTTTGCACGTCTCGACCTTCAGGCCAATTAAGCGGATAACCGATTGCCTTGAGGTACTCGCCAGGATTAGACAGAGCTCCGGCGATGCTGGATTGAATGTGAAGCTGGTGATGTGTGGAGATGGGCCTGAGCGCATCGACGCGGAAACGCTGGCAGCGAAATTGGGAGTAACAAAAGCAGTGCGATTCGTGGGAAAGCAGCCTCAGTCGCGAGTTCGCGAGTACTTATCGGTCGCTGATTTGTTATTGTTACCCAGCCAATCTGAATCATTCGGCCTTACTGCGCTTGAGGCGATGGCTTGTGAGGTGCCGGTTATAGCAACCCGTGTCGGCGGCATTCCGGAGCTTGTGGTAGACGGGGAGTGCGGCTACCTCTTTGAAGTAGGCGATGTTGAAGGGATGGCGTCTGCTTCGGTTCGAGTGCTCAGTGATAATTTGGAGCGGCAGCGTCTGGGAAAACGGGGTCGCGAGATCGCTGTGTCGCGGTTCAAAACCGATCTCATCATCCCGCAGTATGAAGAGCTCTACGACGACGTGTTACGGCAAACTCACAAGAACCGCTAGTCTGGCAACGATTGTTTGTTACTTTGGGCTTTCGCGCCACTATCGAGGGATCATCTTGAAGCCAATAACGCGAATAAGAAGCATACCAACGAGGAGATCCTCAATGACCCGATTTGTCCTGACGGCGCTCTGCGTGCTTTTGCTATACCCTCCTTTCAAAGGAGTGATTGCCTCGCAAAGCTCAACTGGCTCCGTCAGGACATATCGATCCGCTCACGAGGCTCAGATTGTCAATGAGCTCGTAGCGTTTCTCTCAATTCCAAACATTGCAACTGATTCGGTAAACATCGATCGCAATGCATCGCTGTTGATCGAGATGATGACCCGGAGAGGAATTCAGGCGAAGCGTCTCCCTGGAGTTAACAGCCCTCCGGCGATCTTTGGCGAGTTAAAAACACCTGGCGCGACTCGAACGATTGGCTTCTACGCGCATTATGACGGCCAGCCCGTGGATCCGGCGAAATGGTCGAGCGAGCCATTCAAACCAGTGCTTCGAGACAAACCGCTCGAGCTTGGCGGCCGAGTCATCCCGCTTCCAAACGCTGGCGCCAGGTTTGATCCGGAATCGCGACTGTATGCGCGCTCAGCTTCGGATGACAAAGCGCCGATTATGGCAATGTTGGCGGCCATCGACGCCTTGAGAGCTGCGAACATTCGGCTGAATGCCAATCTCAAATTCCTATTTGATGGCGAGGAGGAAGCTGGGTCACCTCACCTCGGTGATATTGTGAATCGCAATTCAGACCGACTCGCAGCGGATATATGGATTTGCGCTGACGGACCTGTACATCAATCAAGACGCCAGCAGCTTTATTTTGGGGTGCGCGGGATTGAAAAGGTGGACATCACCGTTTATGGCGCCAATCGCGCGTTGCATAGCGGACATTACGGAAACTGGTCGCCGAATCCGGCGATGAGGCTTGCGAAGCTACTCGCGGGGATGAAAGACGAACGCGGGCACGTTTTGATTGATGGTTTTTACGACGGGGTTGTTCCGTTGGGTGATGATGAACAACGAGCTCTTAAAGAACTGCCCGCAACGGATTCGGAACTGATGCGCGAGTATGGCCTTGCTGGCACTGATGGTCCGGGGCGTACTCTGGCTGAGTTGATAAACGAACCTTCATTGAACATAGATGGGTTACGAAGCGAAGACGTAGGGAAACAGTCTCGGACCATAATTCCGGCCGAGGCAACAGCGACAATTGATATGCGGCTGGTGAAAGGCATCGAGCCACGCCAGCAGGTAGAGCGATTGATTGCTCATATCAAGAAGCAAGGCTATTTCGTTGTATCCGAAGAGCCAGCGCAGGAACTTCGTGTAAAGCACCAGCTGATTGCTCGGGTTGTCAGTGAAGAAGGTTATCCGGCAGTGCGCACCTCGATGAGTCTACCGATCGTGAAGAAAGTGATAGCAGCAGTCGAGCAAGCGACGGGCAATAAGCCGCTGATGTTACCGACAATGGGCGGCAGCGGGCCTTTATGGGCCATCGATGTGGCAACGAAGGCTCCTCAAGTTGGAGTGCCGATCGTCAATCACGATAACAATCAGCATAGTTCGAATGAAAATCTTCGTATTCAGAATCTATGGGATGGAATTGAAGTTTTTGCGGCCCTGATGACGATGTGACAGCCTTCTTTAGCAACGGACATTTGTTGTCGTTGCCCCTTGCGTGAAGTCGGTCAATCACGGTTCCTCATTTCCCTGAATGCGTTACATAAACGATAGACTAGCGAACATACTTTGGCATCTTGCCGCCATTCTGACGTTCTGGTCATTTGGCTACACGGCTCTTGCCGCAGGTGATCTATGGTGGCATCTTGCGGCTGGTCGGCTAATCGTTCAGACAAGAGCGATTACGTTGGTCGATCCCTGGTCGTTTACACGCGCATCAGCTCCGTGGCGGCACCACGAGTGGCTTTCTGATGTCGTCTACTACTTCTGGGAGAATGCTATCGGAATGGCGGCTCTCGTATATTGGAAATGGATCACGATAGCTGCCGTCTTTCTCATTTTGATGAAGGTCTGTCAGCGACTGGGTAAGGAATTAAGTTTCGCATATATATCAACAGTGTTTAACCTGGCGGTTGCGGCTCCGTTCTTAGACATCCGTCCACATCTATACTCGCTACTCGGTTATTCAATTATTTTGCTTGTTTCTCTGCGCGAAGATCGTCCTATTCCTTTATGGCTACCGGGAGTTTTTCTTCTATGGGTAAATCTGCATGGTGGGTTCCTTTTCGGTTTAATGGCTGTGGCAGTGATCATCGCATGCTCACCATACTTGCGTAGAAATATGATTGTATTTTTGCTTTGCGTTCTTGCCTGCTTCGTAAATCCGAACGGGTTTCACGCCTTCCTGTACCCATTGCGTTATGCGTTCGATAAAAGCTCTCCTTATGCCCTGGCAATTGGAGAATGGGCATCGCCTCTCTCAGGTGGAGGGATTAGCTCACCGCTGTACCCGTACGCAATTGCAATCTTCGTGATTTCGGTCTGTTTCCTTGTCTATAAAGGTGCCTACCGCAATAGGGTTGTGGTGATGGTGATCGCGCTTGGAATTCTGACGATCGCAATGTCATTAGCCAGCCGTCGATTTATTCCTTTGTTTGCGTCGTCCGAGGCTTTGACAATTGCGGTCGTCCTGCGCGAGTTGTTGGGTACTAAACTGCGTCGAGTTCCTACCGGGATTCTGCCTTCTGCAGCGTTTATCTGCGCGTTGCTGCTGATCTGGCCGTATCCTAAGAGCGTTTCGGCTTTTCAATATCTAACTGACGAAGATCAATTTCCGATTGAGGTATGTAATTTTATAGAGTCAAATAATCTCAAAGGAAATGTTTTTGCATACTACAATTGGGGTGGCTACCTGCATCTCCGCACGGGTGGAGGAATGAAAGTCTTTCTCGATGGTCGCGCCGACACCGTGTACGACGACCAAACTGTCTTACAGTATGCCAGGGTGCAGGGATTCAAGGACGGTTGGCAGCAAGTTATCGATTCTTCTGGTGCGGATTTTATCCTATGGCCGCGAGATCGCAGAGGGAGTCCAATGGCGGAACTTGTTCAAGCGGGCCGATGGCAACCTCTTTACGACGACGCTGTATCGGTCTTGCTGGTACGCTCCGACAGCGTCCCGGCTGAGCGACTCAAGCCGACTCCGGATTCCGGTTATAAGCGCTTAGCTCTCGGTGTGAAACTATTCGAGAAACGGGAATATGATTCCGCTGAGGAAGAGACCAAAAGAGCAATAACGATGCTGCCTGGTTCAAGCTTTGCCTGTCACATGCTGGCTGACATTTTCAGGAATACCGGAAGGACCGGTCAAGGTGAGTCGCAGGAGCGGAAATGCAAAAAATGTTTTCCAACCAGGTAAACA